>CETH01184533.1_pt1 | contig 59726 bp, 45 predicted proteins | sample 361461 | NCBI WGS metagenome assembly CETH01 (sample SAMEA2622695, study PRJEB7988) | marine metagenome | isolation source: saline water (ENVO:00002010), including | reverse complement strand
TCAAGGAGGCTGGAGATCAAGTGACGCTCGACCCGCGTCAGTGGTTCAGAGCCTAGATCGTAGTCAACCCACGCCTCATATGAGAGTGGAGCCACTCTCTTGATCATACCAGCAATCACACGACCAAACTGCTGGATTTCCCACTGAGCTCGAGGGTCCACCCTTAGGCTCAGGAAATGAAGCAGGTTGTGGAGGTCGATCTTCCAATACCACTGAGTGTAGGTGGAGACGGGGAGGTCAATCCGAGCTAGCTCACGAGCGACATCCTCCTCAAGCATCCAAGAGTACGCACCCCCCGCATCTGCCCGGAGCTTTTCCCACCGCCTTACGGCTTCTTGGTAGACCTCTGGTGGTGCGCCCCCTTCTCTGCCTTGCTTATTCGATCGGCTCTGCAGTTCGAACTGGTCCTGCTGAGGAGTGTAGAAAAGCAGTGGCATCAGAGAGTACCGCGCCGACAGTTCGTTCACCGACGCCGTACGATGACGTATCCATTGTCGGGCCACAAACATCGGCATCGCACAGTGGAACTTAAACTCCACCATCTCCGACGGAGTCGTGTGACGGTGCCTTCGTAGATAACGAACAAGACCTCTGGTCTGAGAGACCTTCCGCGTACCAAAGCCATAACTGACCCTCGCGGCTCGCTCAACATCTTCGTCGGAGCCCATATAGTCTACTAGAGAAACAAACCCGTGATCCAGGACAGGGAAGTATCCGCCGAGGATCTCCTCGGCGGCAGGATTGGTGGGGCGCTTCGTGTCCATTCGATATATCACGGGTGGGCCCTAACGGGCAGACGCGGTAAGAATGGAAGAATATAGCTACGGGCGCCAACCCTAGAGATAGACCTGCTTAGACTTCGTCTAATCCCCAAGGACTAATGAAACTCTCTGGCTCTACCCCCAGCCCATCCGCAACCCGAGTGATGTAATTGAAGTAGCCCACAACCTGTGTGGCATCGTGAATCGCACGATCGTCGAAACCGTGCCGGCGCAATTCGTTCACTGAGCCCTGCTCGACCGCAGCGTCTTTGTGAGTCAACAGTTCCGCGTATCGGCAAAGCGCTTGATCCGCCTGCGATAGTCCAGCCGCACGCCAGTCCCGCACTATCGCATGCACAAACGTGTCACAGTCCTCACCAGACTCGAAGAGATCCTCGACCTCATCCCGGAGGTCATGCGCGTGCGACTGTGTTCAGTAGAAACAGTCGTTCGCCTTGGATGTGACGACAGCGAGCATCTCGCGCTGCCAACGCGTTAGTGGTGACGGCCCAAACATGATCACCCTATAAAGACCCATCGACGCATCCATGGCCTGAGGGTTCTGGCTCATGATCTGCACAATGTGCCAGACACGACCTGAACGCTCTATCGCTTCGTCGAAGAGCTTCTTCAGTAGCCCTGTTGCCTTGCTGACCGGAATCTGCTCAATGAATGGCATGCTTGAAAAGCTATCGCTCTCCTGGAGAGCCGGACAGTTGGGATCCCATATATACGACAGGGTTCGCTTTGGATTCGGTCATCGATCGGTACCTCACGCTTTAGCACCTTGGAATCCGGACAGAAGGTATCGCCTGCGGTCCTCTGCCTAGACCTCTCCGAGTCAACTAAAAGGGACCGGGCCGTGTTCTCGGCCATAACTGTCTGGTCGCAGATCCACAAAGTTGATGATCTAAGGAGAACCATTGGGTGATGGCGTGTTCCAGCGGTCGATGGACAGGGGTGCCGGGCTGCCCAAATTCTGCTTAGCGTCTAGAACAGCCAGTACGTTTACACCTGGACAAACAAGCTCTATCTCATGTCACCAATCATCACGGTCCTCTACGCGATCGCAGCGCTCACAGGCGCCGCTTTCGCCGCAGTTGAGTTCCGTATGCTTTGGCGTTTCGTGCGGAATCGCCAAGAAATCAGGACAACCGTGACCAGTGAGTCACCACCAGACAGAAGTAAAGTTCAGACGGACGAATCCAAGCTATTCCCGCTAGTAACCATCCAACTGCCTCTCTACAACGAGCGGCGGGCAGCGGCGCGGGTCATCCGATCGGCGGCATTGCAGGACTATCCCCGAAGCCGATTCGATGTTCAAGTGCTAGACGACTCTGACGACGAAACTGCTAACATCGTAAAAAACGTAGTCCAGACTCTCAGGTCTCAAGGGGTCCAAATTGAGCATGTGCGTAGAGGACACCGGTCCGGATACAAAGCCGGTGCCCTTACAGAAGGACTGCAGAAATCAGAAGCTGAATTCGTAGCTGTCTTCGATGCTGACTTCTTACCAGACCCGACTTTCCTCCGCACGGTTTTAGTGGATCGGACCGGATTCGATCATCCTGATATAGCCTTCGTACAGACACGCTGGTCCTGGAGAGAGCCTATTAGAGGATTTTTTGCCGCGTCTCTAGCCTTGCTCTTGGATAGACACTTCCTCGTGCAGAAGCCGACGCGAGCTTTTTTTAGAAACGTTGCGACCTTCAATGGTTCAGGGGGGGTGTGGCGCAGAAAAGCAATCGATGACGGTGGAGGATGGTCGGCGGAAACACTGACGGAGGATCTCGACCTCAGTTACCGATGTGCGCTGAGAGGCTGGAGGGGTCGATACCTGCGAGACATAGATGTCGTGAACGAACTCCCTGCAGACATGAGATCTTTCAAGAGACAGCAGCAGCGTTGGGCCAAAGGTAACGCACAGTGTTTCAGGCTTCTCACGGCAAAAGTGCTGTCGGCCCGAGGGCTTCTTGAAGACCGAATCGATGAGGCATTCCTCCTCGCGGGCTATGCGATTCATCCAATTCTCCTGATAAACGTGATCCTGTGGCCGTGGGCGGTCCTCTTGATGAATCGCCCCACATTCTGGGCGGTTCAGGGGGTCATGGGGCTGGTCATAGTTGCGGCTCCGGTCAGCTTAGTACTGACGGTGCTCGAACGTGACAAAAGGATGAGCCTTAGTTCCATAGGACACATAGCATCGAGCGTATGTATTGGGATCGGCCTCATGGTAAACAACACGATAGGTCAGCTTCAGGGATTCTTTACATCTGGTGGTGAGTTTATGCGGACACCCAAAGGCCACGAAGCCATTGCTGAATCCGAACCAGTCCAAGAAAAACTGAGAGCATATCAGGTGCCGCTCCACTGGAGCTTCTTTTTCGAGATCATCACGATCATATACTGTCTCATCGGCACCGCAGTGCTCAGCACCGCTGGCGAAGCGCTCTGGGCGATACCACTACTGTTCTGGGCGGTATGTTTGGGATTTGTTGCTCAACAGCAACTAGCGCCCACTCGAGTCTGAGGCTCACCCGATGTCTCATCCCAACCGCGGTTACCTGACCTTGGCGGCTGGATCCTCTCGCTACCTTGAGATGGCCGTGGACATGGCTCTTTCGTTAAGAGAGCAGACGAAATACCCCATCGGGCTTGTATGTGACGAGTCCATCGCTAAAATCGCGAAGTCTACGTACCCCAATGCTTTCGATACACTCTCGATCTTAGGCACGGAATTTAGAAGAGGGCGAACTTTAAAGTATGGCCTAGCAGACGCATGCCCTTGGGACGAAGCAATATTCGTAGATGCAGACTGCCTAGTTTTAGGCCCACTGGATCACGCGTTCGACACCCTCCAGCATACCCCCATGGCGTTCCTCGGTGAGTTGCTCACGAAAAATGAAAATGAGAATCACCACGGATTCTCGACACGTAGGCTCATGGATAAGTTCGATATCGACCATTACCTGAAGACAAACAGTGGCTTCTTCGCTTTCCAGAGGAGACCGGCACGCACGATCATGCTTGAATTCCTGCGCTGCTTTCTCTACGAAGCTAAGCCAGGACTTCGCCTATCTCTTCTCCAAGGGGCGTGGTTGGGAGACGAGATCGCTATCGGCATCGTCGGAGGCCGCTTAGGACTAGAGCCACTACCGAAACCGTCCGCGATGTATTGGCCTACAGAGTTCGACACTATCGATCCTGACCGGCCGACAAAGCCGTTATTGCATTTCATCTGGCCGCTCCCGGAAACTACCTTCAATAAGTTGATGCGTATGGTTGAGGATCGACGCAAAGCAGCCGGAGTAGTGTGGCCTGGAGCCGACCACTGGATGCGAGAATTGACCAACCTCAAGCGAATGGCTCAACGTCGACGCTGGCTCGAGCGCTTCAAGATCGGGCAGCACACTCAATAGTCTCCACTGGCACAGCGACCCCTAAACCTCAGACTGATTCCGAGCCAGATTCTAACCGGAACTGGGCCGCATGCAGTCTCGCGAATGGACCTCCGGCCTCAAGCAACTCTTCCCACTTGCCTGACTCGACTAGGCGACCATCATCAAGAACTACGATCTGATCCGCCTCCCGGATTGTAGAGAGCCGGTGGGCAATGACAATCAAGGTCCGTTCTGACGAACGCTGCTGAATAGCCTTCGCAACTTTGAGTTCGACCACGCTATCGAGCGCAGACGTAGCCTCATCAAGTATAAGGATCGTTGGGTCACGCAAGAGAGCCCTCGCGAGAGCTAATCGTTGTCGCTGTCCGCCAGACAATCTCACACCTTGATCTCCGATTTCAGTATCGAGACCGGAAGCCATAGCTCGCACAAAATCCTCCAGTAGGACGTCTTGCAATGATTCGAAGAGCTCTTCATCCGACACGGGCCTCTCTAAGCCAAATATCAGGTTGTCCCGGACGGTCCTGTTGAGCAACCAAACGTCCTGGCTCACGATTGCCATGGAGCGGTGAAGTGAGTCCAGTGAAAACGACCGAACGTCTGCTCCATCTAATGAGATCGTCCCTGGCTCCACGTCGTAGAAGCGTGCTATCAAGTCGACCAAAGTCGTCTTCCCTGCCCCACTGTGCCCGACCACTGCGTTCAACTTCCCAGCCTTGAACGTCGTGGAAATTTCACGGAGCACGGGGACATCCGAATGATATCCGAACGTCAACTGCTCGACTTTAATTGCGTCTCTGAGGCCCTGGAACGTGTTAGGCCCGGAGGGGACAATGAACTTCCCATCATCAGAATAGAGTCCTGTGAGCGCCTCCAAACGGGGGATTTCCTCTGCAACCTTGAGGCTAAAGACGGTCAGGTACTTGTAGTCGGGCAATGCCTGCTGCAACAGAAGGAGAAAGGCCCCAAACGCCGCTAGATCGCCAGGTCGAAACTCACCTGACATGTAGATAACCACTGCCTGAACGAATAGCATGACGAGGAGGATGAACACTTCCTCAACCGGATACCGAAGGCTGACTATCCTATCCCGACGTACCGCTACACCTCGAACCTCATTCAGGACCTCGGCATACGCTTTGGACGCAGACCTCTCTTGGGAGTATGCCTTTACCAAAGGCACAGAACCAAGAAGGTCTAGAACGCGACCTCTCATCCGGCGCTCGACTTCTACGCCTTCTCGAGAAATTCCTGTAACCGCGCGGTTAATCACACGAAGGAACACGTTCACAAAGGGCAGCGTCACTATAAATGCGATAGACAGCGGAAGACTGATAGCAATCATCACACCAGCCTTGACGATGAGGCCCACCCCATAACGAAGTAGTTCTTCGGCCGAGACCAGAAGGCCGACGACTGAACTCGACCAGCTGATCTCAGCATCGACACGGCCTAACGATTGCTCATCAAAATACTGACGACCGAACGAGATGACGCGTGAGAACGTCTCTTCTTTGACAGCAACCCGATACTGTTCGTTTCTTGATACTACAAAAAGCTTGCGGAGGTACTCCAATAAAAGCTTTGCCACTCTTCCCAGTATGATGAGAGAGACGGTCAGAACCACTAAGTATGCGTCGCGACTGGGGCCTGAACCCACAAAATCTGGCGCAAGACCGGTGAGCCATCCAAAGGCGGGGGACTCGTCGAGGAAGTCGAAAGAGTTCTCGGAAACCGCATCAGTAAGTGGTATCAGTAGCGAGAACGAAGCAGCTTCGAAGACTCCAGCGAGGAGGATCAGTCCGACCGGGAGGACGAAATGCCAAGGACGAGCGTCTGCTACACGCCAGTAACGGCGGAGCAAATCTCGTTTCGTTGGAGTAGTTGAGCCGTCGGCCGGCTTCATACTAACCTCTTGTATCAGGATCGGAGACGGCGAGTGAGTAGAAGTATAGCCGGCAAGGCATTTGTGTGCGCTGATAGAAAGATGTCGATGCCTGCTCGCTTTTCGTTGACGCCCCATGCCGGTCGCAGGACGTTCTTATTATGAACCAGCTTGCAATCGTGCTCCCGACGTGGAAACCCGACTTCCTACAATGCGCCCTAGAATCCATCCGCGCACAAACGGACCAACGGTTCACGTTGTACATCGCTGACGATGGAGGGCCAGATAGAATCGCTCGGATTTGTGATGATTTCGATAACACTGGACTGATCTACCACCGCTTTGATGCGAACCTCGGGAATACATCCCTCACTAGACACTGGGATCGAAGTGTCGCTCTCTCGATTGAGCCCTGGATCTGGCTCTTCGGAGATGACGATGAGATGCATCCTGAATGCGTCGCGAAGTTTTACGAGACACTTGGAAACCTGAAGCCTGAGGTTTCCGTCATTCGGTTCAATACTGATGTGATAGACGAAGCGAGTGAGGTCCGAAAGCACAACCCATCGCACCCTCAAAGTGAATCCGCCTCCGAATTCCTTTTTGATCGGTTATTAGGTCATAGAAAGAGTTACGTGACCGAATACATTTTCCGTCGCTCAACCTACTCATTAAAAGGAGGATTTCCCCACTACCCGGCTGCCTGGTGCGCCGACGATGCTGCGTGGTTTAGTTTCGCTGGCGATGGCCCCATCCTGACCATCGCCGGACCTCGCGTGCGTTGGCGGAGTAGTCGAGTCAACATTACCGGAGCAAACCGAAGCTGCCAGACGGAAAAGCTGGAGGCTAGTAGACAATTCCTCGATTTCATAGAAAATGAGGTCGAACCGGGCGCTGCAGGGCATTCCGCGGATGAATGGAGTGAGGCCCGCAGCATCTGGTTCGAAAACCAGGTGCGCTACCTAAGCCCTATGAAGCTATCTCATATACGAGCTGTCATCGAAGTCAATTCTCCATGGAACCGGCCTCGCATTGAAAGAGCGATACTCGCAATTATTTGGACGATCAAAGGCCACTTCAAAGAAGCGATACGCAGGCTCACCAAGTATAAAACACAACCCCCAACCAAAGCTCCAACTTGATAAAGAACCCCCGTAAACAGGCCCCCACTGATATGATCCACGAACTATCCCCAGCTCACACAAACTGACATCCGCTGGCGGTGATCCTTGCCGCAGACGGGACTGACACGTCTGTTGCGACGACCCAAGAACGCGCGCCATCAATCTCCCATGGAATCGGCCTCACCTCAATTGTCACTGATCTCTCGTGCCCGTTCGTTCGGCGAGCGCGCAGCGCTGCTCACCCCAGAGGGGATTTTCACCTACAGAGACCTCATCAGAGAGTCGGCCAATGCAGCAACAGCATTGCTGACAGGGAGAGACGATCTTGCTGGCGAACGGATCTGCTATCTGGTACCACCTGGGTGGGAATACACGGTCGTCCAGTGGGCAGTCTGGCGTGCAGGAGGCCTCGGCGTACCCATGGCAATCTCTCACCCGGAAGCTGAACTAGCTTGGGTACTCGAAGATGCCCAGCCAGAAGCGGTCATCGTCCACCCTTCTCTAGAGGAGAGACTTCGAGACCTCACTCGAGATCGTCAGATCCCGCTCTTGCTGACCCCCGCACTGCTTAGAGATGGGCCAAGTGCTCAACTCCCAGCGGTCGAAGAGACTCGCCCAGCGTTGATGCTCTACACATCAGGAACGACCGGCAAACCGAAGGGGGTCGTACTGACACACGCGAACCTTCGTGCACAAGTAGAGGCGCTATCTGATGCATGGGCATGGAATGAAGACGATCACATTCTTCTGCACCTCCCGTTACATCATGTACATGGCATCGTGAACGTCCTCATGTCAGCGCTATGGAACGGCGCTATCTGCGAAATCCTACCGCGATTTCGCGCCGTGGACGTATGGGAACGTCTGGCTAGATGTGAGGCCACGCTCTACATGGCGGTGCCAACCGTCTATCGCCGATTAATAGATCAGTGGTACTTGATGAACCCAGAGGCACGGGAGGCGTGGGGACAGGGAGCGCGCGCCTGCCGCCTCATGATATCCGGTTCAGCTGCTCTGCCAGTCCCGACTCTCGAGAGCTGGGAAAAAATCACCGGCCATAGGCTGCTTGAACGTTATGGCATGACAGAAATCGGCATGGGGCTCTCTAACCCACTGGAGGGGGAACGGCGACCGGGCTTTGTCGGGGGACCTCTGCCCGGTGTGGAAGCCCGGCTGGTGAGTGAAAGTGGGATCGAAGTGCCCGAGGGCTCTGCCGGCACTATTCAGATCCGCGGACCTGGGGTCTTTAAAGAATATTGGCGTAGGCCGCAGGAGACAGCCGAAGCATTCACCTCAGAGGGGTGGTTTCGCACAGGGGACCAGGCAGTAGTCGAGGATGGGGCATGGAGGATCCTCGGCCGCAATTCGGTCGATATCCTGAAGACCGGAGGCGAAAAAATCTCCGCGCTCGAAATCGAAGACATAATGCGCTCCCATCCCGCAGTCACGGACTGTGCAGTAGTAGGTGTCCCAGACCCTGAATGGGGGGACCGGGTCTGTGCAGCAGTAGTCCTCAGGACAGGAGAGGTCACCTCGCGAGAGGCGCTTCGCAACTTCGTCAAGGACAGACTGGCGCCATACAAGGTCCCCAAAGATGTTCTCGTGCTCTCGGAACTTCCCCGCAACGCAATGGGCAAGGTCAACAAGCCCGCCGTGCTTGAACTCTTCTCTGCGGAGAACACTGAATGATCGACACCGTGCTGAGCAACCTTCGCGAGTATTGGATGGTTCACTCCCTACTGCTGCTCTACACCTTCATGCTTGCTCACCACGCGTGGACTGGAAACCGCAAAACAAAGGGGCTAGCTGATTATTATGTAGGTGGCCGTAACATGGGAGGCTGGGTCATTGGCCTCTCCTTTTTTGCCACATATGCGAGCACAAACTCGTTTGTCGGCTTTTCCGGACGGACATACGACTGGGGCATCCCATGGATGCTCTTCATCCCCACCGCGGTAGCTTTCTCGCTGTTTGCCTGGATAGTTGTAGCGCCTCGACTCAGGGCCTTCACGGCCGCGATGGACTCGCTAACCATCCCGGACTTCATTGGCTTTCGGTTCGGGAGCACTACGGCACGCGTCTTTTCGGCCTTGATCATGATTGCAGCGTCATTCTTCTACATGACGGCAGTGTTCAAGGGCATTGGCAACCTTCTCGAGACCTTTCTCGAGATCCAATACGAAGTTTCGATTGTCATCGTCTTTTTCATCGTGATGACATACACGATGATCGGTGGTTTCATATCTGTAGTGAAGACGGACTCAGTTCAGGGCGTGGTCATGGTCCTAGCAGCAATCGTGCTTTTCAGCGGTACAGTGAGCGCCGCAGGCGGCCTAACCTCCATCTCCGAAGTACGAATGCAGCCTGGCGGCGAAAAACTCTTCACGTGGGGAGGAGGGGTTGCGATTCCTGTTTTGATGGGGACCATGTTTGCAGGACTGGTAAAATTCGCAGTGGAGCCACGCCAACTCTCACGATTCTTCGCCCTACAGGGAGACAAAGCCACCCGGACAGGCATGATAGTCTCGTCAGTGACGTTCGCTGCAGTCTTCTCTCTACTGATCCCCGTGGGTATTTATGCGCGAAGAGTGCTTCCGGGCGGACTTGAGGACACAGACCTCGTCGTTCCCACTCTCCTAACCGAAGTCTTCGGCCCCGGAACTGGCGCTTTCTTACTCGTCGCCATGGTAGCGGCGGCTATGTCATCGCTAGACTCGGTCTTACTCGTGATGGCATCCACAACTGAGCGTGACATCGTGAGCGTCCTTAAGCCGGGCCGAACCGAAGCAGCAGAAATGTTCTGGACAAAAGGTTGGGTCGCACTTTTCGCTCTCATTACGGCAGTCATCTCTCTCAACCCACCGGACGGCATCGTCGAACTGACCGCGTTCAGCGGCAGTTTGTACGGCGCTTGCTTCTTCCCCGCGATTGTCTTTGGGCTGCATTGGCGGAGAGGAAGTGGAGCTGGAGTCATTGCATCCTTCGTAATAGGAATCGGCGTCCTTCTGGGTTGGGAATATCTTCCTGGATCAGAGATTCTGCACGAAGTATTCCCGGCGATGATACTGTCCACCTTAGCATTCTGGATCGTCAGCCTATTTACCCCTGACGGCGCGAACGAACAGGTCATCGCACTTATCAACGAAGCCGAAGGTGGCTGAGGAAGGATATCGACTCGGCCTAGCAAGGGTCCTAGAAGCCAGAGCTTCATAGCCAAGAATTGGAACCATAGAGTATGATTTGCAATACGATGTGTATGAATTCGCTCTCTTTGATGATCCGCCCGCTATCCCTCTTATTAGCTCTGACCCTGTCCGGGTGCGCAGGTGGAGGTGCCGGAAGCCCGAATCCATTTGACCAAAGCTCAATCCGAGGAGCAAGCCCGTCAGAAGACCCCATACAGATCGATGTCCAGAACAGTAACTTCAACGATGTTACGATCTGGGCGATCCGGTCTGGGCAGCGAATACGTCTCGGACGGGTGACCGGAAAAACTGATCAGCGCTTTCGTATAGCATGGAATCCAGCACTGCCAATCTACTTTTCGATCGATGTAGTAGGTGGTCGTGGGTGCACTACCAACTCGCTCCCAGTCGAGCCGAATGCTCGCGTTTGGCTCATGATCCCCGCCAATATCGGACTGCAACCATGCCAAGCCGGACGTCGCTAATCAAGAAAGTTCGCATCATTCGTGTTGCCCAAAGGGGCCCCCTAATGGTCCTCGCTCATGTTGGTGTTTCTGCCTGTCTGATGTCTTGTACCGAAGTCGCAAAGGGCACCCATGCTTTTACCTCGCCCGACCGACCTCAGCAAGTTCGACTTCTGGTGCAAAACATGAACTTCAATGACGCAAGGCTCTTCGCATTGGCTACTAACGGACGCATGCCAATCGGTCAGGTAAATGGAAAACAGGACAGAGAATTTGAGCTAGATTGGCCTCTTTCTTCCTCTATGAGGATCGAAATCGACATGGTTGCGGGACCGCAGTGCATCACCTCGGAAATGCAGGTCGACCCGGGAGACATCCTCGAGCTTCAGATAGCGAGTATGTTCGATCAGACACAAGATTGTCGGTGAGCGGAACCCCTCATCGAACAACTCGGTCTTATCTACTGGGACCAATTACTCGTACAGCAAGTCCGGCTCGATCTCGGCTCCGAACTCGGTCAGCTCGAGTTCTACTCCCTCGAAGATCTCATCGGGCATTGCCCCAGCATCTATCCCGGTGCGCAGCCCGTCGTGCCCCCACAACATGTCTATGGGCATTAGCGTCTTTTCATACTCATACGGCGGCTGCCGCCAAGAGAAAGGTGCCCCCCCAGCCGATCGGCATGCGGAAAGAAGCGCGACGGCGGCTCTCACCGATCGGAACTTATCCCGATCGGTGACATGGAGCTGAACACCGCCACAGACCTCATTCATATGCTTCTGAAAGGTTGGTTCGAAGTGACACGGCCGTAACATGACCCCTTCACCCAAGCTGCCAAGGACTGTCTGGAGGAGTGCTTGCGGATCAAGCCACGGAGCACCAATCATCTCAAACGGCCGAGTGGTGCCGCGCCCTTCAGAGACAAGAGTGCCTTCGAAAAGCACCATGCCGGGATACGCTTCGCATGAGGAGAGCGTCGGTAAGTTGGGGCTGGGCATGACCCACGGTAAACCAGTGTCATCCCAATGCATCCATCGCCGCCACCCCATACACGGTACAACCGTCAAATCCACATCAATCCCACGGACCCTTACGAGCCAACGAGCCAGCTCTCCCGACGTCAAGCCGTGGCGCAACGGTATTGGATGAAGTCCCACGAATGACTCGTATCCTTGACGCAGTACTGGACCTTCCCGCACAACCCCCCCTATCGGATTGGGCCGATCAAGGACGATGAAGCGGACTCCTGCTTCGGCGCACGCCTCCATCGCGAGTGCCATCGTCCAAACGAAGGTGTACACCCTCACTCCCACGTCCTGTAGATCAAAGAGCACAGCATCAAGGCCGTCCAGCATGTCTGCTGTGGGCTTCCTAACGTCGCCGTAGAGCGAGTGCACCCTTACGCCCAAAGCCCGGTCAGTATAGTGATCAGACTCAATCATGTTGTCCTGTTTCTCGCCGCGTGCGCCGTGTTGTGGGCCAAAAAGGGACTTAAGGCTGAAACCCCTTCGGACTAAGGCGTCAGCAGAAAGAGTTAGGTCTGAGGTTACAGATGCTGGGTGCAGGATCAAGCCTAGTCGCTCATCCTTCAAATTTGGCCCATGCCCGGCCAGAAGCACGTCTACTCCTGAAATCACATGCGAGTTACTCATCATTCAGCCTCTAAATCAGTAAACACACATCCATCCAGTTCATTGAGACTGAGAGAGCGAGGGCATCTAACGAAGATAAAATGCTACCGGCGACCGACAGTGAATACAGCAGAACTTTCTATCCCGTTCACCTGCAACACAGCTGCGTAACTTCCCGGAGGGACATAGTTGCGTCTGCGGGAAAAGCCCCTGCCCCGGGGGGCGCCAGGCTCAAGTTCCTGCTCCAGATTCCATTCAACTTCGTGCAGACCTCTGAACCCTCCGACGCTCAGCCGCGCTACTACTTCAGCAGCCTCATTGCGGACCTCAATCACCCCATCACTCTCGTCACCAAGCCACACGTGCAACCAAGCGCTTTGTTGCTGCGCACCAAAACCTCGAACCTGCGCTGGCAGAAAACCGTCCTCAGCTTCGAACATGTGCACGTCCGATGCCATGATCTCCGGCGTAAGCTTCTGCAGTTGCCGTATGTCGAGGGCGAGCATCCCCTGGCCGTGAGTCGCTGCAACCAGCAAATCTTCGCGAGGATGGATTATAAGATCATGGACGAAGGTACTCGGCATTCCATTCTCCAAAGGCATCCACGTGTCACCCCGGTCTGTGGAGACGTACACGCCTACGTCCGTACCTAGATATAGGACATTCTGATTCTCGGGATCTTCACGGATGATATTGACCGGCCCTGTCGGCACATTCTCTGAAAGGCTCACCCAGTTCTGTCCGTAGTCAGTCGAACGCCAAACGTATGGAGCAAAATCGTCGCTGCGTCGTCCGTTCTGTGTCACATAAACCGTCGACTCGTCATACTGTGACGCCACGATTTCTGTGGTGAATCGATCCTCATGCATACCGCTGGTGATCTCGGTCCACCCGGCATCAGGACCTTGCATCACCCAGACATGACCATCATCAGTCCCCGCGTAAAGCAGACCCTGTGTAATCGGTGATTCAGCAAGCGCAGTTATCGTCTGGAATTGAATATCCCCTAACCGGTTAACATCGTTGTCGCTCAAGTCCGGGGAAATCCGCATCCACGTGTCGCCTCGGTCAGTCGAGCGAAAGACATAGTTCATTCCATGGTATATCACATCGGCGTTGTGTGGCGACAGGATAAAGTGGGCTAGCCACTGCCCCCGAAGTGGATCAGCACCCTCCTCCACTTGCGGCATGATCGATGTCGACTCACCTGTGCCGATGTCTGTACGTGATATAGACCCGTAGAAGCCTGCCGAGTAGACAATGTCAGCATCAATTGGATCAATGGCGTGATGGCTACCCTCACCCCCTGGCGCATTCTCCCAGTCTACCGCCGGAATGGCATGGCGCCCTTGGCTCATATCTATCTCTGCTGAGAACGAGCCATGATCCTGAACTGAACCGTAAACTCGGAAAGGATCACCCATGTCGTAGTTCACGTTAAAGAACGTCACCACCGGGATCTCGACAAAAAAACGCCAGTGCTCGCCACCGTCGTACGAGACATAGGCTCCGCCGTCGTTGTTGTTGACTAGATACTCGGAGTTGCTCGGATCGATCCAAAGGCCATGGTGATCAACGTGCGTACCGGTGATTCTTTCAAAAGTTCGGCCCGCGTCCTCAGAAACGTGCAGTTGCACGCCCATCAAATAAATCTTGTTCTCGTCATTAGGATCAACCCGGATTTGACCAAAGACCCATCCGTACGTCCCGCCAACATTCTCCATATAAGCATTGTACTCACTAGTGCGATTCCAGCTTTCACCGCCATCGTCAGAGCGGAAGACAGTCGCACCCCTTATGATGCCCCCTCTAGGCCTACCGTAGGCGTCAGTCGCTCCCTCCTCAGCGTCCCGCGCAATCTCATAGTTGTCTACGAATGCGTAGACTACATCTGGGTTGGAGCGTGCAATATCAAGGCCGATTCTGCCCCGGTACCGAGCCTCCACGAGGCCATCGTTGATCTGACGCCACGTAGAACCACCGTCCGTGCTCTTCCACACACCGGACCCAGTGAAGTAGTCGTCCGAACCAGTAAAAGCCGGCTCGTTTCGAGGATCGTTGAACTTCGCCCTTCGACGCTGCCAAGTCGCAGCGAACAGCGTGTTAGGATCTTCGGGATGGATGACCAGATCAATCGCACCCGTCATTGCGTCAACGTAGAGGACCTGCTCCCACGTTTTTCCCCCATCTACGGTGCGATAGACGCCACGATCCGGATTGTCTCGGTACTCGTGACCGCTAGCCGCCACCCATACCACGTCCGGATTCAACGGGTGTATCACGACACGGCCGATTGTCTGTGTCTCCGAGAGCCCCATGTGTTGCCATGACCCCCCCGCGTCCGTCGACTTGTAGACCCCAGCCCCAGCGTGGGAGGAACGGAAGATGTTTGCTTCACCAGTACCGACCCAAACCTGATCGTGATCCGAAGCGGCGATAGCGATGTCACCTATCGATGCTGTGACCTCGTCGGTAAAGACCGGAATCCAAGTAACACCCTCATTGACCGTCTTCCAGATACCTCCGCCAGCCGCACCGACATACATTGTGTACGTCTCCCCTCTCGGTTCAGTGACAGCAATATCCGTAACCCGGCCACTTATGTTCGTCGGGCCAAGGCGCTGCCACGGCAGTCCACGAAAGGGAGAGACCGCGACGAGTTCTCTGTGTCGTTCAAACTCAGCCAGACGCTGCGTTGCAGACATCCGATCCTGCGCAGAAGCAGGTAGAGCCGACAATGACACCGCAAGTGCCAGAGTTGTCGTGCGAACGACCCGAAACAAGAGATACATGCCATCTGAGGCTGCAGTCATAAAGCATATCACGGCGAACGGGTGGACAAAGGCAGAAGCTACAAAGCGCCAGAACATACTCGCTAGGTCAGATTAACTACCCCTTACCTGCAGCACGGTCATGCGACCCGTCTGCGTGCCAGGGATCGAAACCTCAGCGGGGTTGCTCCGGCGGTTTTCGAATTCTGCCTGAAGTTCTAGACGGATCCCAGCCGGCACACCACAGAACTTAAAGAATCCAGAACCGTTAGAGGTCGTAGCAAAACCACTTACGTCAGAGCTTAGATCAGAACCAACCGTAATGTTACCTCCACCAGCCACCGAGTACCCAACCCAGCTTACCCGGACCTGAGCATTTGCGATCGGGCGATCGCGAAGGTCAATCACGGTTCCGGCCAAGAGGACAGTGCTCCTATCCCGCTCGACACCCTCACACGCCTCGATTAATACTTCTCCCACTGACGGGGTGAAGAAATCAAGGAAGGCCATTTCTCCTCTAATAACATCCCGCTCAACAGGGTTGGGGATATATCCCATATCTGAGAGTTGAGCATCCACGAAACGCACCTGATAACGCCCCTCAGTAAGCCCTGTGATACTGTATTCTCCGTCGGCGTTGGAGTAGACCTCCTGGTTCGATCCGATAACGCCGATCCGCACCCCCCTCTTAGGGACGCCTAGGCTATCCCTAACGACACCCTCGATTCCTCCAGTCTGAGCCCTCTGGCCTAAGCTCCTCCCCCCAGCTTCCCGCACTTCGAGAACGAGTCCTCCGGTTTGGTGATATTGGGCAATGTAATTACGAACCCTGCGATCGAATCCGGTCTGATTCTCCATTATTGGCATACGGATCCACCATTCAGGTACGATCCAAGTGCCGTTCGGCATTCTTTCAAAGTCAACCCGCCCACCAACCATCTCGGAAGTCATTTCTTCGTCAAGATAAGTGTACTGGTACTCTAACCATTGGAGCTCAGCCGTCTCCGGATGGAGCCACATTGTACCCTGGATGTCTGGCACACTCTTATCATCGCCAGTCGGCTCGAAACCCAATCCGATGAAGCCCTCTTCGTTTCTTGACTCAGCCACTCTGAAGCAATGGGTGTCCAGAAACGCATCAGAAAGGAGCACTGTCGCGTCAGGGGCATAGTAGAGAAAGTCGCGACCATCCCTCTGGACAAAGCCATTCAAGACTAGGTCTTCCGCTGGACGACTTTCGAAAGGAGTCGTCATGTACCCTTCTTGCCGACTTTGATCTTCGGATAAGATCGTACCACTGCGTCGATCAAGCTGACGATCATAACTCATTAGCTCATACCGGTACGCACCAACCTGATCAGTTATCGAGGCGGCGGAGAGCGCCTTGCGAGCTTCTTCCCATACGTTGGAAACAAGCATTCCCTCCCCACCCGGCCGAACCTGACAGCGACCTCCATCCGCAGCGACCTCTATACCTTCGAGAAGAATCGCACTTGACTCAAGCATTAGATCACGAGTGATAGTCGTTCGTTCAGAAATCTCGAACGCCTCCGTCTCGGCTGTTGCCTTCCCGATCATCTCTGCCCGAACCGTATACATCCCTTCTGGCATCTCAGTAAAGAGGGCACGCCCCCTCTCATCGGTCAGAGTGTTAGTAAATATCTGACCCGAGACGTCCATCAACGATGTGACCGCACCCACCATCGGGCTGCTGCTATCATCACTGATTACCCGGACGAGAACAGTCTGGGCGGATACCGACGTGGCCAACGCAAACAATGCGGCAGCGAGGGCTAACTTGAGGCAAAAGAAGCGAATCATTACCAAATCTAAGCCATACGAGAGCTACTGCTGTTACATGACACCGCTAGGGCGAGTTCCGCTGGGCAGCCTTATCGTGAGCATGCGGCCTGTTTCATGATCAGGAATATCGAGAATGGCTTGCTCAGACATAACTTCACCGAGCCCGGCATCGACGGTCAACCTTGTATTCGGAGGTACTCCACAGAATTTGAAAAAGCCCTCCCGGGTCGTCGTAATCTCCATCCATGATTGGTCCTGTAAAATAGTACCGGTCGGGAGACGGAATCGGGTATAGCCGACACGGACTGTGGCAAGAGGCACACCTTGACCTTTTTCGTCCACTACGACACCCGCCAACCGCACCGTATTATCGGCCACGACCTCACCTCTACATGCTTCGAAAAGCACATCACCAACAGACGGTGTGACATATTCAAGCCAACTCATCTCACCCTGAACAACATCTCGTTCAAGTGGGTCCGAAACGTATCCCATTACTTCAAGTCTCTCGTCGAGAAACTGCACACGATATCGTCCTTCGGGAAGTTCCGTGATGCTGTAGCGACCTTCTGAGTTCGAATAAACCTCCTGATTTGACCCAACGACGCCAACGCGAACGCCCTGAAGAGGCAAGCCGAGACTGTCACGCACCACCCCTTCAATTCCTCCGGTTCGGGCCAGACGCCCAAGACCACGCCCACCCGCTTCTCGTACATCCAGTACTAGGCCCCCAGTCTGGTGATACTGAACGATTCTGGTATTTCGATTTCCCTGATAGTCCTGACTCACACCCACAACCGGCATCCGTATCCACCACTCAGGTACGATCCATGAACCATCCGGCATCCTTCGAAACTCTACGCGGCCACCGACCCTGGGAGAGCGGCGCTCTCTATTTAGGCCGGTATAGCTGTATTCGAGCCACTGAAGCTCAGCTGTTGCAGGGTCCAGCCACATCGCGCCTCGGATGTCTGGAACACCACGGTCTTCTGTCGGCTCGAATTCGAGTCCAATAAAGCCCTGAGGATTGGGTGCTTCAGCCAAACGAAAGCAGTGGGTGTCAAGGAATACATCGGAGAGCAAGGCAGCCGCATCTGGGGCATAGTAAATATCCGCTCCTCCATCGTCCTGAATGAAGCCTCCCTCTACGAGTTCATCAGCCGGCTTGCTCTCGAAAGGTGTCCGCATGTACGAATCTCGCCGCTGACGCTCTTCGCTGAGCACAGCATCCGTCTCCGCATCGATATCACGGTCATAACGCATTGTCTCATAACGGTAGATCCCTCGATTGTCAGTGATCGACGCCGCGAGTAAAGCCTTTCTCGCTTCGTTCCAGACTTCGGCTACAATCATTCCCTCTTCACCACCACGAATCTCACAGCGCTCCGATGCGGACACGTCTATCCCTTCTAGCAGAATCGCGCTGGTTTCCATACGGATCTCTCGTGAGACCGTTTCCCCATGACCCACTAAAAACAGGGCAGTCTCAGTGGTAGCCTGTCCGATCATCTCTGCTCGCAGGTGCATGCGTCCATCTGGCACCCCGACGAAAAGTGCACGACCAAGGTCATCAGTCAGCGTGCTGCTTTGAGCTTGTCCTTCTGTCGCGATCAGATGCACGAGCGCTCCAATAACTGGCTGGCCACTCTCTCCGTCGAGAACCCTCGCGAGCACCGTCTGGGCCGAAGCATCCTGCGACGTCAAAGCAATCAGGAGCGCTGCAACTATAGCACTGTTTGGCCTTCGTATAACCGTCATGAGTCAGAACTCACACGTAGAACTCTCGAATTGGGTGCCCCGCGAACATGTGGTGAGCGGTGAGCCACCTATACGTATTCGCATTCGTCTGCATTAGTCGGAAACTTTCCGACCCATAAGTCCCCTAGGGCACCCATGTCGTAAATTGGTCAGCGCTACCTCTCGGTTTTGCATCCGGCACAGCGGCCGGCTCTCCCACCGCGATAGTGGCTATGATGCGTTCCCCCTGTTGAACGCCCACCGCTTCACGTGCCTTTGGATCATCCATCACCGCTCCGCTCTTCACATGGGTTCCAAACCCTAATTCCAAGGCCGATAAACAGAGATTTTGTATCGCCATGTAAGTAGCTGCATAATCCTCTTCTCGGATCTCAGGGTTCTCGTCTAATGTGGTCGCAACAGCGAGCATAGCCGGCAAGTCACGGTGTGACGCCTCGACCTTCTCGACCACTGCTATCTTCGCATCTGGCTGGTCTACGCGCTTCGCTTTCCGATGTCCTAAGACCCTGCCGAACCCGGCCCGCGCCTCCGGACCTAACACGTAGAAACGCCATGGCTCTGTCATCCGATGGTTCGGTGCTAGAACCGCTGCGGCAATCAGTCGCTCGATTTCTTTTGAGGAAATCAAGCGATCTGTGAAGGATTTGATCGAACGGCGTTCAGAGATTGCTTGTGAGATATTCATAACATCCAATCTGTTGTGATGACGTAGCCTAGAAAAGCGGGCCTTAGTCCGATAAGGTCGGTACCGTGAGTAACAAATGGCCCCATACGTGTGCCCCGTGCAGGCTGGTACAAGCACTGGCTGCCTGGGATCTTGAAGAGCCTTATAGTTCTATCAACCTCAAATTTCTCCATCGCACCTTTATTCCACCCCCGTCATGAATCTGCAGGGCGATGTGACCCTTGCCCGCTCCGATCTGTTCATCTTCGAGGTCGATCATTTGCGTTTCGTTGATCCAGGTAGTTACCCGGTCCCCCTCTGCGCGGATCTTCATCTCATTCCATTCACCCATGCGAAGCGCCGAGTCTAGCTCCGACTCGGGCTTAATAAGCCAGCCTCGGCCATACGACTCGTAAATCCCTCCAGAGTGCAGACCTGGCGGAGCTACTTCAGCCTGCCAGCCGCTGATCCGAACCCCTTCAATTGTCGAACGGAAGAAGACACCGGAGTTACCATCCGCCTCCTGCTTGAATTCGAGCTTTAGTTCGAAGTCATCATACGTACGATCGGTACGCAGATAGCCATACTGAGCGTCCGGTCCACTCTCGCAAACAAGTTCCCCATCTTCAACATACCAGAGTTCGGTCCCATGTATGGTCCATCCGTCTAGGTTTGCCCCATTGAAGATGTAACGCACCTCTTCCTCGGGTACGCATGCTGAAGCGACTAACAGAAGAAGGGACGCAAAGAAGCCTATCCTAGGCATCGCCCAGCCTCCTAATCTTCATATTTCGATACCACACTGGGGTCCCGTGATCCTGTAACCCGATCGAACCAGATGGCGCACGGGCGAAATACTCTTCGACCGAAAACTTACTGGCCGCGACCCATCCTTCCCATTCAGGTGAGTATAAGTCGTACTCGACCACAAGCTGACCATTGAGCCAGTGCTCAACGTGGTTTCCGTCAACGTAGATCCGTCCCGAATTCCATTCGCCTACTGGATATACAAGCCGTGATTCAGCGGCTTGGAGATCATAGTTCTCACCTGTGCGATGTGTGCGAGGATTCCATTCGGGAGACTCAGGATATGCCGCATCATCTAGGACCTGGTACTCCGGTGCAACCTGCCATAAACCCATGTCAGTTATCTCCTGAACACGATAAAAGACACCACTATTACCTCTGGGGCCCACCTTGAAGTCAAATACCAGTTCGAAGTCTCTGAACTCCGCCTTAGTGATTACATCTCCACCGTCCATATTACCACCCGCGGTCTGCAACATCATCTCACCATCTTGAGCGATCCAAGTTTCGGGTATGTCATCTCGTCCGTACCCACGCCACTGATCGAGCGAGACACCGTCGAAGAGGAGTTCCCACCCATCAGAGCGTTCCTCAACCGAAAGCTTGTTGTGAATCACTTCAGCTCCACCATGGACCAGACTCTCATTGTCCTCGGTCGCAAAACACCCTGACAGCAAAACGACCATCGATATCGCGCACACGCAGCGGAGCTGAGCACAGGCACTCATAGAACCTCCATCAGATCTGGATCCCACGAAATTACCTTCTCATCGAAATACGAGTCATTGCAGGCCAATGCAGGTGCGGCTGCGCGAAGCCCAAATGTGGCATTCTCTTCCACCTGTGTCCCGTCGCGAACTCCCTTAAAGAAGTTCATGAAATGATCAAAGTGGGCTCCCCAGTATCCGTCTTCAGCCATATAAACCGATTCAGCCGGAGGAAGCATCTCCCGTCTTGAAGCTAGACCAAGCCCTGCCTCGTCGGCTTTCATCTGATTAAACACATCGTTCGCACCGACTGACTTGTTACGCCTCAGAACGACTTCAGTCCATGTCACGTCCATTGCACCTTCGTTCCCTACTAGCCTAAGAAAGGTCGAGCCCGAAGTGCCATCCACAAAATTGACCCGAAGTGAAAGGTTGAATGGCGGGTGACCTTCCGCCTCCGGGTAGTCAAACATGCCCAGGAGGACGTCGGGTACCTCACGCCCGTCCTTCCAGTGTCTTAGCCCACCCTGGGCCATAATCTTCTTCGGACCGGTTGACGACGTAATGAAGTGTAGGCTCGAAAACAGATGCACGAAGAGATCACCGGATACACCCGTCCCGTAATCTCGATAGTTACGCCAACGGAAAATCCTCAGTGGATCGAACGGCCTCGGTGGGGCGTGACCAAGAAACATGTCCCAATCGACCGTCTGTTCAGATCCGTCTTCCGGAATGGCATATTGCCAAGCACCGATTGGATCGTTGCGCGCCCAGAACCCCTCCGCATAGTTGAGCTGACCAATCGCACCCTCCTCTAGCAACTGTTTAGCCTTCTCGTTTCCTAGGGAGCTCATACCTTGGCTACCCACCTGAAATGTTCGACCTGAATCCCGCTCTGCTCGAATGACGTCCGCACCCTGAGCGATCTGGTGCACCATAGGCTTCTCGCAATACACGCTCTTCCCCGCTTTCAGTGCGTCGACAGAGATGCGATGATGCCAGTGATCCGGTGTCCCACAAATGACAGCATCGACGTCATTGCGAGCCAAGATCTCACGGTAGTCCCGAGTGGTGAACAAGTCGGCTCCGTGCTCCATACGAGCCGCATCAAGACGTCCGTCGTAGCAATCGGACGCCGCCACGAGCTTTACTCCCGGAACTCGGAGCGCGGTGGACACATCAGCCATACCCATACCACCAGCCCCAATAACCGCAATGTTGATCTGGTCGTTCGCTGACCGGTATTGGCGTGCCATCGGCTCCGCAACACGCCTGCGTTCATCAGCCAACAGCAGGTGTGGCGTAGCGCCGGCAGCGAGTGCCGCCGTACCAAGGCTGCCTAGAAACGAGCGTCGGGACGAATTTTTTCTTGAGTCTTTCATGAGCTCTCCGAGGGGAAGGTCCGCAAACAATGCGTGGTAGCATTAGGAGCCGCCAGCGGACTACCCCGAATGGGGGGCCTAGAGACCCAGAATCGTAATCACCCTCTCTAGAGCTAGACGGGACCATATATCAGGGGTCGCGATAGCACTCGACCCAACCCACGTTATTCACGTCTACGGAATATGCACTATAGCTAGGGATTCGAAACGACGGTGAATCCATCCCCTCGAGCCAATAAGAAAAGCAGAGCAATCTCGGCAACTTTTCCGTTAGCCCTGCTCACATGTTTTCTCTCTTGCTCACCACCTAACACGCCCCCAAACATCGTCCTCATTTATGCTGACGATCTCGGATGGCGAGACCTTAGCGTACAAGGAAGTGCCTACTACGAGACACCGAATATCGATCGGCTGGCTGAAGAAGGAATGCGCTTCACGGACGCTTATGCTAATGCCCCAAACTGTGCCCCGAGCCGCGCTGCCCTGATATCGGGGCAGTACGCTCCGCGTACCGGTATCTATACCGTAGGAACGGCGGAGCGTGGGCCAGCGGAAGAGCGTGCCCTAATCCCTGCCGATAACGAAACAACCCTCGACCTCAGTGTCGTCACCATTGCCGAAGTACTTGGTGATGCTGGATATGCGACCGGCCACGCGGGCAAATGGCACCTCGGGGGCGAAGGGTTCCTCCCTGTAGATCAGGGCTTCAAATGGTCGATCGCCGGAAGTGAGGCCGGGGCACCCCCAGACTATTTCTACCCCTATAAGAGAGGCGACCAACGCGTCCCAGGTCTCAGTGAAGGAGAAGAGGGCGAATACCTCCCAGAACGTCTCGTCAACGAGAGCATCGCCTTCATCGACCGAGAACAAGAGGGCCCTTTCTTCCTCTATCTCTCACACTACGCTGTACACACGCCGATTCAAGCAAGATCAGAAATTGTTGACCTCTACAGATCGAAGCCCTCTTCAGGCGGGCATGAGAACCCAACATACGCGGCGATGATCGAGAGCCTAGACCAGGGCGTGGGACGCATACTAACCGCACTTGAAGAACGTGGCCTATCCGACAATACCGTGGTGATCTTCGCATCTGACAATGGAGGCTTCGGACCGGTCACCTCAATGGCGCCGCTCCGAGGCTCAAAGGGGATGCTATATGAGGGAGGAATCCGGACTCCGCTGATTGTGAGGTGGCCCGAACGAGTTGACCCAGGATCGACATCCCAGATTCCAGTCATCGGCTTGGATTTGTACCCCACTATAGCCCACCTAGCCGGAGCCCCACTCCTAGACGGTCACACGATAGACGGCGTCAACCTGATCCCTGCCCTCACGGGTTCGGGCGAGATCCCGGATAGGGACCTAATCTGGCACTTTCCAGCCTACCTCGAAGCCGATCGATCAGTTGCCGGTATTTGGCGCACCACACCAGCAAGCGCTTTGCGCCGCGGATCTTATAAGGTGATCTACTTCTTTGAAGAAGACCGTTGGGAGCTATACGACCTAAAGTCGGACGCTTCGGAAATGAACGACTTGTCCGAAAAAGAACCACAGCTCACGCTGTCGCTGGGTTCGAGCCTGCAACAATGGTGGGAGGACGTGGACGCATTCCTGCCCTTGCGTTCAAACCCTCTTTACCGCGAATGGAGCAACTAACTCATGGATCGGCGTGAGACATTGAAGTTGATGATGATGGCGGCCATGAGTTCCGAAAGATTGAGCACCCGGCTTTTGTCAGCGCAAGAAACTGGATTCATCAGCCGCTGGCATCAGTGGCCGAATATGGGCTGGGCTGGCCCCGAACATTGGGGAAATCGACTCCAAGATTGGCAGGTCATGCAGGGCTCGCTCGTCTGCCAAGTTTGCGCCCCAAACCGGACTCTGCATTGCCTCACGCACTATGCCAAAGAAGGGAATTTCATGACTTCCGTCGAAGTCGTGAGGACCGTCGAAGGTTCCGATGCAGTGACAGGCTTTCGTATTGGTCTAAAGGGTCCAGTCGACGATATCCGCTCAGCAGTCGTGCATGGAAATGGCCTAGATGTGGGCATCGACGGGTCGGGAGCGCTCGTGATTGGTTCAGCACGTTCTAAGTATCCGATTTCTTCATATGGGTCTCTGCGGCTCGATGCGGCTATCACGAGGTCGAACTCAGGATCTCGGATTGAGCTCGTCGCTAGATCAGCCAGCACCGGAACGGAACTCGCGAGCCTGTCCCACGAAGGCCATACGGAAAGCGACGTAATCGGGAGCATCGCTCTTCTAAGTCATGTCGGGGAACAGCGCCCGGGTGCGGGCGCAATCTTCCGCGACTGGACAATATCGGGGCTCGGCATCGAGACCGACCCAGCTGCGGAATTCGGCCCTATCATGTTCGCACAGTACACGGCCCATAGAGGCGTGCTGAAACTCACAGCCCAACTCGCTCCGATCGAGAGTATTCCCGGTGTGAGATGCGAACTCGACATCCGCACTCCGGATGATATTTGGGAGACAGTCGCAACAGCCCATGTAGATAGGCTGTCGAGAACGGCACGTTTTCGAGTAGAGGAATGGGACGCGACTCGTCCCGCAAAATATCGGGTTCGGCTAACACTGCCCCTAGGAAACTGTCCAGAAACATTCGAATACCTAGGCACAATAGCGGAAGAGCCCGGTCTCCTGACTCCAGTTCGCGCAGCAGTCTTCAGCTGCAACGCAGACCACGGGTTCCCCGACGCCGACGTAGTCAGTCACGTCTTAAAGCATAGCCCAGACTTAGCCCTGTTTCTGGGAGACCAATTCTACGAGGGATCAGGGGGATTCGGAATTCAGACCGACACAATCGAAATAGCCTCGCTCGACATGCTGCATAAATGGTACATGTTCGGGTGGTCATACAGAGAGATATTCCGCAACATACCGACCGCCTTCATCCCTGATGACCACGACGTCTACCACGGTAACATTTGGGGAGAAAGTGGGAAAAAGGCCCCTGCTGAATCAGGATGGGGTGCCCAGGCTCAGGACCAGGGCGGGTTCAAGATGCCGCCAGAGTGGGTTAATGCAGTTCAAGTCGCTCAAACGAGCCACCTCCCAGACCCCTACGATCCGACTCCAGTGGATCAAGGGATCGGTGTATACTACACGCGATGGGACTACGGGGGTGTCAGCTTCGCGATTCTCGAAGACCGAAAATTTAAATCATCTCCGTCGAATGTAATGCCGACTGAGGCTAGAGTACTGAATGGCTGGATTCAGAACCCAGACTTCGATGTAACCCAGCACCGCGATCCGCCAGGCTCGGAACTACTGGGAACCCGGCAAATGAACTTCCTCGAAGCATGGTCAGAGGACTGGAGTGGGTCAGCGCAGATGAAGGTGGTTCTCTCCCAGACAAACTTTGCGTCCGTGCACTCGATTCCCAGTGACGCGATGAGCGGGGCTATACTGCCCTCACTCCCAATGCCACAACCCGGAACATATGTGGAGGGCGACAAGATCGCGGCTGATATGGATTCCAACGGCTGGCCTTCTCAAAAACGCGATGACGTGCTTAGAATCCTACGCCGGTGTTCAGCTTTCCACATCGCGGGTGATCAACACCTAGCGACAGTAGTAAGACACGGCATCGACGACTTTGGGGATGCCGGCTTCACCTTTACTGGCCCGGCCCTCAATAACATCTGGCCTAGACGCTGGTGGCCACCTCGTGAAGACCGCCAAGCTCCCTTGGACATACCCGGCCCGGAGTACACTGGAGACTTTCTTGACGGATTCGGAAACCGGATAACCGTCCACGCTTCAGCCAATCCACGCGCAACAGGACTGCAACCCGCCCTCCTCCATGACCGCGTGACGGGCTATGGCATCGTAATCTTCGACAAGGCAAATGAGCGGATCACAATTGAGTGCTGGCCAAGGCATGTGGACCCGTCACAAGATCAAGCGGGGCAGTTCGAAGGATGGCCGATCACCTTACACAGTGACGATGGAGACGGACGCAAACCTGTCGGATATCTCCCGTCCATCCGCGTTCGTGGACTAGAGCATGACCCGGTTGTAGAGCTCCGATCAGTCTCAGGAAAACTGGTTTATTCACGAAGGATAAAGGGAATGGAATTCAATCTCCCTGTCTTCGACTATGGGCCTCACGTAGTGCGCATCGGTGATCCGGACCAAGCTCGCTGGCTCGAACGCACCGTTCAACCGAATAGGCAGCCAGCAACAACGCTTTTTTTCGACTTCACTCAATGAGCCCTTGCGCAACTGTGCTGGCAGGGCAGCTAACTCTCAATTCGACTTGTGGGTATCCGTCCGTACCTAAACATTCGAAGCGGCTCCCACCGCATCGTTCAACCGAATTTCTGATGAATTCTTTCCTTAATGCATCACACCGTAAAGCCTTTGTCCCCGTCCTACTAATCTCATCCTTCCTGTTCGCGCCGCCCCTTACAGCGCAGGACGCAACAGTCCGAACGCTCATAACCGCGGATCGCTTGATCGACGGTTTCGGGAACCTCCAGCAACCAGGGGCAGTGCTGGTAGCCGGAGACCGTATTGTCGCCGTTGGGCAGAACGTAACCGGACAAGCACACGACGAACGTGTGGACTTGGGAGATGCAACCCTACTCCCTGGACTCATCGACCTACACACACACCTGACTGACGCAGAGGACGCTTACTGGGAGAGAGTTTTGGTGACAACCACACCGTCCGAAGCAGCGCTCTACGGTGCGGCCAATGCGCTTACCGCCCTGCGCAGTGGCTTTACCACGGTCCGAGACATGGGACCGGCCTGGTCATTTACCGACGTGGATCTTCGCAACATTATCGATGAGGGGACCCTCCCCGGCCCGAGAATGATGGTCGCCGGAAATTACGTATCCGCGACAGGTGGTGCCGGTGATGCTCGTCAGTTCTCGATCTACGTCGATGTCCCGGCTGTTCGCAATCTTGCCGACGGTGTAGATGAGGTGCGAAAAGCGGTGAGGACAAACCTCAAGCAGGGAGCGGACTTCATAAAGATCCTGGCGACCGGTGCAGTACTGTCGCGCGGGATCTCACCAGGGGCGCAGCAGTACTCAGATGAGGAGCTTGCCGTAGCCGTCGTGGAGGCAGGGCGCTGGGACCGTTTCGTGGCAGCGCACGCGCATGGAGCGGAGGGGATCAAGGCAGCAATCCGTGCCGGAGTCAGGACTGTTGATCACGGTTCTATGATGGACGACGAAGCCATACAAATGCTGCTAGCCCAAGACTACACATACTACGTCCCAACCCTATATGTGGGAGTGATCGTACCACGGGAAGGTGCAGCCATGGGGATTCCTCCGGAGCAGGTCCAAAGATCTACTGAGATGATGCGCTACCGAAACGCAACTTTTCGAAAAGCCCTCGAGGCAGGACTACCCATCGGCTTTGGAACTGATGCCGGTGCTTTTCCACACGACCAGAACGCCCGTGAATTCAGCATTCGGGTTCAAAATGGGGAAAAACCCATGGACGCTATCACCGCGGCTACCAGTCTCAACGCTAGGATCATGGGTTGGGAGGCAGACGTCGGAAGCCTAGAAACCGGAAAATTCGCTGATGTAGTAGCAGTTCCAGGGAACCCATTGGAAGACATAACGGCACTGGAACGCGTCCTTTTCGTGATGAAGGGAGGGGAAATCGTCCGAAACGATGTGCAAAGATGAAAACAGGAGCACAAAGGACTCGGTCAGCGACTCACTTCATGAGCTGGCAAATGTTTGCTGGGCTTGCCTTTGTAGCACTGTTAGAAGGATGTGACCGTGCCGACTTTCAGCCTGTACGCTTCTCACCTGTCTCGGAAGAGTTGTTCGACGAAGGTGGAGCATTAACCGACGCCTGGGCCGACATAGACCTAGACGGTGACCCTGACCGTTTCGTTGGCTTCAACGGAACGCCGAGTCGGCTCTACAGAAACGACGGGATCGACGGCTTCGTGGAGATCGCAGCTGAGGTCGGACTCATGACTAAACGCTCTGTGCGCACATCAGCGTGGGGGGACTTCGATTCAGACGGGGATCCAGACCTGTTGCTCGGTTACTCGGGTGAAGAGCCCGTTATCGCGCTATGGAAGAACAACGGAGCCACATTCACCGAGGTGTCGGAGATGGTAGGTCTAAGGATAGTGAGTGGGACCACCAGACAAGCCGCCTGGGTCGATGTGGACGCCGACGGTGACCTAGACCTCTTTCTGGCAATGCGTGACGGACCGAACCATCTTTTTATACAAACAGCCGGAAAGTTCAAGAACGAGGCACACAACCTTGGACTCAATGACACGCGACGCACAGTAGGCGCCTTGTGGTTCGATGATGGTGATGGATGGCTCGACGTCATTGTCACCAATATGAATGGCGATGCCAACGGACTCTATCTCGGCAGCGAAGCTGGTTTTACCGAGTCACAGGAAGAAGAAATACACGGCGGCGGAAGGGCTTTAGGAGATGAGAGTCAAGGCTCAGTGCGACCATGCTCCGTCGACTACGATGCCGACGGAGATTTCGACCTGTTTTTCGCCAACTACGGCCCAAACGGACTGCTCGAGCGCACACCCGACGGATGGCTGAACAGAGCCAACGAGGTCGGGGTCGCAAATCCTTCGCGCTACGATACTTGCGCTTGGGCCGATTTCGATCATGACGGCTCGGTTGACCTGTTTGTTAACGGAACTGTTGGAGGGGAGGTGCACTATCGGGATTGGCTCATGCGCCGCGAAGGAGACATAAAATTCATCGACGTTACCCCACTGGAAATCTTGGAGCGTAATGCTAGCCATGGCGCCACTTGGGTAGACTATGACTTGGACGGGGATCTTGATCTAGCCTTGGCCGGGTCAGCAATAGACGGCACACATGCCCTTCTTGAAAACCTGCTACGTCCTGAATTTGCGTGGCACTCGCTGCAAGTTCGTGTTTTAGACGAGAAGGGGCATAGCACCAGGCCTGGTTCCGAGGTACGACTCTTCGTCTCCGGAACTGACCGTCTTCTCGGAACACGCCGCGTCGACTCAGGATCAGGCTACGACGCACAATCAGATCTTCCAGTGCATTTTGGCGTGCCGGGTGGGCAGAAGGTGGACGTGGAAATCACAGTCCCCGGCGGCGGGCGACGTAGGGTGACCCGTATCGATGGTGTCGATCCACGGATGTATCAGGGTCGCTCTTTAGAGGTCCGGACCGATCACCGCTAGAACCTGGATCACTACCACTGCTCAATACGGTCCTGGGCCGTGAAAAAGAGAATTCGCTCTTTCACGGGCTCACCGGTCAGCTGAGCCCAAGCTTCAGCATATAGATCAACCTGACGACGGTAGGCCGCCTCTCTAGCCGTAAAATCGGGATCAGTTCCAACATCCGTTTTGTAGTCCGCTACAACCCAACCACCACGCTCACGGAAGGCGAGGTCAATCACGCCCTCCAGCACCGAAACCGGCGTGTTCTCTTCCTCTGCAATATCGGCTGCCGGGTACCCATACCCCTGCCGAGACCTCACTTGTTTCTCCTCATCCCTAGAGAGTTCTTGGCCGAAGAGGTCTAACTGCCTGCGTGTACGGCCGGGGCCCGACTCAGATTCAGAATCATGTTCCTGATCGGGCCCGCCGTCACTCAACCCTGGCAGAGCAAAAGAGATTTCTGTTAACATGCGCTTAGCCGTCTTCGCCCTACTCCAAAGGGACGACGATTGGACCGCTTTTACTAGTCCGATCAGCTCGCGTAATTCCGTCGGCTCCCCATGCTCGTCGAGCGGACGTCCATGCTCTACCAGCAGGTTTCTGAAAATCCCCTGCGGAGTTTTATCCGAATCACTCTCAGCCGTGTAAGCCAGTGCTGCATGGACCGCGCTACCCCACGAATAGCCCCGAAATTCGGAAGGCGACGTAGTCGGCTCCTTCATGGATTTTGTCAGAGACCGGGATGCATCGCGCGGATCCGAGTCAGTAAGAGAACCTGAGCGTGAGAGTTCTTCTTTTGTGAGACTGGTGACAGTCTGATGCAGGAACGTCGGAACAGCCCGCCTCGAAAGGTCTGAAGAAGCTAGCTTAACCTCGCTGCCTGCTTCTTCAGTTGAAAAACTGAGAGTGTCTCGCTCGCTGGCCGTTCGAGGCTCCAAGCTAAGAGCGACGGCATTGTTTTCAAGCCAGGTTTCGAGGGGTGCCCACGGTGAACGGGAACGATTCTTTCTCGGCCACCTAGAGATAACTAGTTCCTCCTCAGCACGAGTGACCGCAACGTAGAGGAGGCGGACATACTCGTCCCGACTAAAATCCTTCTCGAGTGCTTCATACTCGAACCAGTTCTCCGGACGGGCTAGGTCACGACCTGTCCGGTCATCCGTCACGCGCATATAACCCTTGGCCCCGTCATCTCTGCTCCGTGTCGTATGTATCTTTGGTCGCCGCGGGTTCGCTGATGACGTCGGTTGAGCCAGTAGAACGACTTTTCCCTGGAGTCCTTTAGCCTGATGCAAATTCATTAATCGCACAGCATCCGGTCGTCCCGGTTCCAGCGGGGCTTCTGCACGCTGCTGATCCAGAGCGGCTTGGACTGCCGCAAGCGCACCGGGTAATGACGCGTCACCAGCGAGAGCCGCAGCACGCACCGAATCAAGTACATACAACAGTGCACCGGCCCTCAGCGTACCAAGTTCTTCCGCGGCCGCATACGGCAGCAGCCCCAATTCGCTCGTTACAGTCCCGAGAAAGATGTCCGCCGGTTCCGAAACAGACCTACGCCACCACCCGTGCAGGCGCCTCAGAGCCGAGAGCACATCCTCATTTCCCTCACTCCCCGGCCTCATCACGTCAAAGGTGCCGCCACCCAACGAGTGCTGTGTAAACTTCTCATAATCGAGTCCGAAGAAGAGGCCCGTAAGCACAGCCACAACCCTCACCGGATTAGTGGGGTCGATCATGCACTGAATTAGGGCTTTTAGTTCTTCTATCTCCCCGCCCACACCGATACGTGCTCCCGTGACCGAGACTGGAAGCCCATGAGACTCCAGGGCTTGAGTATATTCGATGAGTTGGTCTGGGAGCCTCGTCAGAATAAGAAAGTCTCCAGGATTCCTCTGACCAGCGTCGACACGCTCGCGAATCCATGAGGCAATTCGCAATCCGTCATCAGCAGCCACATCCTCCAGCCGTGTCCTTTCAGGATCAACGTCGTAAACGAAAACTCCCTCGCACGGGACATCGCCTTTGGGCGGTATTGTATTCAAACGCTCAAACGCGGCCTGGCTATCTGTAGCCTCAGCAGGAAAGAAGTCGGGGTCGGAGAAGACTTGATTTACGAGCTCACCAATAGCAGGCCTAGACCTGAAATTGGTTGAGAGGCGCAGAACTTCTCCAAACTCACCAAAGCGCTCTTTCACCAACCGATAGAACTGGATATCAGCCCGACGGAATCGATAGATGCTCTGCTTCGGATCCCCAACGACGAAGAGTGACCCCGGCCTAGGATTCGCAAACCACCAGTCAACTCCCATATCTCCGGACGAATCTTCTGGAGGATCCGAAGCAAGCAGGAACACGATCTCCGCTTGAAGAGGATCCGTATCCTGAAATTCGTCTACGAAGATGCAGCGATAACGGTCTCCTAGGTAACGCCGGACTTGAGGATTTTCCCTCAAGAGCCGGCCAGTAAGTTCTAGAAGATCCTGAAAGTCGAGCTTGCCTATGCGCATCCGGTGAGCAGCGAACTCGGTCACCGCTGCGCGACCAAGGTCGATCGCGAGACAATATCGGTATCCGAGCCAACGGCTTACGAGACTGTGTGCAGGTGTATCCCCTACTCCAAACTTGTCGACACGCTCGCATAATGCCTTCGCCAAAGCTTTATCACGCCAGCGCTTCTGTACCACTTTGTGCCCGCGTGGGCCTTTCTTACATAAGAGAGCAACGGCGCTAATTACATCCGTTGTCTCTTTCCAACCAGTTACCTCACGCTCGAAGTGTAGCTTACGGATGAGTTTCTGCAGGTCATCCCAACCGTCCTCATGCGGTTTCTCGTCCATTAGCTCCCAGCCGGTGGACACAATAGACTCGAGTTCTTTCCGCACCGTTGCTAGCTCCGAAGCTGGCGGCAGACCTGACGTCGCTGTAGGAAACACAACATCATCATTATCGACTAGGACCTTAAACATCCCGTAGAGAGAGACCGGTGAAACTTTGGCCTCCGATAGTTTTTCGAGACGCGGATCACAATCGCGTGTGAGTCTCTCTAGGTACGAATCCCAGAAACGACGACGGAGTTCTTCCCGCTCTTCAACACGGAGCTCTTCAAAGCCCGGATCAAGACCGACATCAATCGGCCGTTCTCTGAGAAGACGCGCACAGAAGGAGTGAATAGTGCCTATGAATGCACGATCGATATCATCAAGCGCGTTGACCAGGCGACCCACAATCAGATCGTCCTGAACTTCGACCTCACGATGCTCATTAAGCGTAAGCTCTACCTGCGTTTGAAACCGTTCCCTTAGTTCTGCTGCCGCCTTTCGAGTAAAGGTGACTGCCGCTATCTCGTCCACTTTAGCCGTTCCGGTCGAGATCAGAGCTACAAGACGATCCACCAGAGCTGTTGTCTTACCTGACCCTGCTCCAGCCTCCACAAATAAATTCGTACCCAAGTCCGACTTGATGCGAGCTCGGGCTTCGTCGTCCGGGAGTGGGGGTCGGGATGCGGCGTTTTTGGTCACGCCGGCAATCTGACCTTTGGAATCATTCGAGGGAAGATCCTAGACCGCTGGCGGAGCCCATCCGGACCGGTATTACATGACTGGAGCACACAGAGTCAAGGTGGACATAAACGCAGCGATATTATGACCGCGAAATCGGAGTTGGCGCCCTAAGCTCTGCTAGTCACGATTCAGGTCGTACCTCATGATGCGGCCATGTGGACCATCCCTGTTCCGCTCAAGCCCAAAAACCTCTCCTAAAGGACCGGGGGCTAGCTCAAGATGCGCCCTAAGCGCCTCTCGTTCCGATTTGCTTATCGAGAACGAAAACGCTGAAACATTCCGCTCCATCTGACCCAATCGTGTTGCCCCACAGATCACCCCTGCTACCTGTGATTGATCAAGAACCCAACGAAGCGCTACGGACGATATCTCAACACCGTGATTCTCAGCTATTTCAGCCATAGTTTGGAGCAAAGCCTGATAGGCTTCCCAGCCGCCAAATTCGTCTATAATGAGTCGGTACTTAATTAGTGACCTGTTCTGAAACTCTACCGGTTCGCTCTCTCCAACCCAACGGTCGGTGAGAAATCCTCCCGCTAAAGCTCCAAAGCCTAGCATCCGCGTTTGAGAGCCTTCGCAGTGCAGAGCCAATGATCGCTCTGGCCGGCGATCAAGAAGCGAATACTGCACCTGATTGATGATCGGCACGAACCCGACGGCGTTCAGTCTCCTAATCCTGGACACGTCAAGATTCGTGACCCCGACATGACCGATCTTTCCTTCCTCCTTTAGTTCATCCAGCCAGCCAGCCGTGTCCTCAAAGCCAGGGACTTCGGTCCGCCACCAGTAGTATTGGACTAGGTCGAGCCTCTCCAGACCCAGCCGGCTTAAAGACCGCTCCACTATACGGCGAACATACGATCGATCTACAATGGGAAGATCCGACCAGTCGGGTACAAACTTCGAATGTATCTGGATCTGAGTCTCGTTAGAACTCGATGCCCAGCGTTTGATGAAACGACCAAATATTTCTTCTACGCCAGTGTAAATATCAGCGCAGTCAAAGGTTGTGACACCGAGTTCGGCTGAGGCCTCAAGCACATCAATGGGATCATCTTGACCGGCTTGGGTCAGAGGGTGGCCTGATGAAAATTGCCAGCCGCCATGGATAAGGCGACTTATCGAATACCCGTCCCCCAGATCGATACGATCGACCACAAAATCGCTTGACTTCCCCTTCACCCGGCTGTGCTATCTCCCAGCGGAACACGAGTCACATCAGCGTGACGGAATACAGTCTGTCCGGTCCGCGTGATGCGGAAACGCGCACCACACAAAGGGTCCGGACAAGCCACCTCCATGTCCGTTGTCATCCAGTCATACGGATGGGTCTCACGCTGCTTAGCGGGCAGGAGTGGAAGCAGCGCCGCGAGCGGATAAATCGGAAACGATTGCCCGGATGGGAGGGTAAGGTTTTCACCCGACAGTTCGAAGTAGTCGCCTATAGCATGATTGCATACCATGGGCTTGTCTCCTGCGATAACCTCGACACGCAGATCGTACAAAAGAAACTCATCAGATTCCTCCACGGTAAGGTCAATCTCCTGCTGTTGATTGGGCCAGCATGTCATGAAGCCAGTGACCCGCTCGGGCCACCTTGGCTTCCACATAAGGTCGATTGTATCTGTTTAGAGTCCCGTGCAAAGGGCGTCGATTGACCACCTCAATCCCCGCATCCTGCATCGCCTGGACCTTATCCGGATTGTTGGTGAGTAGTTCAATACGACCGATACCTATCTCGTGGAGGATCTGAGCTGCCACACCGTAGCGACGCTCGTCCGGACCGAAACCTAGGGTTCTGTCGGCGTCTACCGTATCAAGGCCATTTTCCTGCAGTGTATAGGCCCTGAACTTATTGTTAAGACCAATGCCGCGACCCTCCTGCGCCAGGTAGAGAAGGACGCCCCCCCCTTTTTCTTCAAAGAACTTCATGCTGCCGAGGAGTTGCTCTCCACAGTCGCATTTCAAGCTTCCAAAAAGGTCCCCTGTGAAACACGCTGAATGCAGGCGTACCGGCAGTGGATCGGGCCAATACTTTGGGTTTCCAACAATTATCGCAACATGTTCTTGAAGCCCGTGCGATTCTCGGAACAAAACAAAACGGGACTCTTCGCTTTCGGTCAATGGAACTGGAGCTTCACTAATCGCAACAACATTACCATCGCACGAAGCTGTGTAATATTCGTTTACCTCGCCAACGTCGACGGACAGCAGTTCACCAGTGCTTAGAGCTTCATCGATACGTGAGGCAGGAGGTATTCCAACCGGCATCGCGATCACTGCCGGCAACAGTCGGGAGAGCCTGACCAACGACAGTCCGGCGGCCTCTCCCGGTGTAGCCAACGACAACTGGCTCGCAGCGGTCTCGTGCACTACATCACTTGAACATGCCAAACCCAGGATCTCCTGCATGTTGACTGCACGCCTTAAGGGGATGGAGTAACCTGCATGCTCAAGTTCATTGATCTCTGCAGGGGATAGTCCCATTGACGAGATCCGATGCGCTGTCACAACGAGACGCAATGCTTCAGTTCCCATGGCGCGAAATCTGTCGAGCGAATCCAGATCTAGGCCGTCGACGGCAGCGACTAGGGAACCACTCACCAACCCACCATCGGAGAGTGAAGCGCCTTTGTCGGTGATAAAGAGAGGGCGCCCTTGGCGCAGATCGAATAGCCCACGTTCAGCGTTGTACATGATACGACTTACGGGGGGTAGTGGTGTAGGCGCAACGGACATAGTGTCCGTCAGCTTATCTGCCTGTATGGAGTCCTGCGCCACTGAGAGTGCGTCCTTTGCGGCACGCACAAAGATGATCTCGTCCGGCGGTGCTGTCTCAGTTGACACAAGAAGAAGCCCAGCCGCCTGAGACCGCTGTCCCAACGACTGCAAGCTCGTCCATCGCACGAGCGGGACGCTCAAGATGAGTCCAAGGAAAATCGGACTCATCCAAAGAAAGAAAAGAGGGCTCAGCAATAGAGTCGTGCTACCCCAACCTAGTCCGATCACTAACGGCCAGCGAGCTGTTCGCAACGCCTCCCGCCAAGTCAAGTCCGAGCCTTCTCGGTCCTGAGCAACCCAATCCACGGACCGGCCCAACATGATTTCGGCGACAAATCGCGCATGGGATAGCATCATGACCGGCGCCAGAAGGACTGAGAATACAGTCTCTGTAACCACACTGACGACCATACGGAGTGGTCCGCCGAATGCATCCCGATCGTTCGATAGGGATGCTATAAGGCCAAATATTTTCGGTAAGAAAAGTAGAGAGGCAGTGAATACAAGCAGCGAAAATAACGGAGCCTTGATAATCAAGGGGGGAGCAACGGTAACTCCATGGCTTGAGGGCATGAGGACATAAGCCGTCCCTACCACAAGAATGAGTAGCCATAAGAGTGAGGAGATATAGGTCATAGCACCCAAGAGAAAATGGACTTTGCTCAGTGAGTGAAGACTCCCACCCTTCAGCAGTCTTAAGTGCTGGAGGCTCCCCTGGGCCCAACGACGATCTCTCCTAGAATAGGCTTCGATGTTGCTAGGAACCTCCTCCCAACTCCCGGCGGCATCTGGGACGAAAATCACACGCCAACCGGCCCGGCGCAAAAACGCCGCCTCTACGAAGTCGTGACTGAGGACTTCACCACCCATTGGAGGCCGACCAGAAAGCACCGGGAGCTTCGCATGGTCACGAAATGGGCGTAGACGCACGATCGCATTGTGACCCCAGTAGTTGGCAGTATCCCCAAACCAGAATGACTGACCAAACGCTAAGACTGGACCGTATAATGCTCCTGCGAACTGAACCAGTCGCCCAAACAAAGAACTTTGCAGAGCAGGCAACGGCAGCGTCTGAATCAGACCGACATCCGGATTAGCTTCCATAAGACCCATTAGATGCATGATTATCTCACCCGTCATAAGCGAGTCTGCATCGAGCACGACCATAAGATCATAGTCGTAACCACAGCGCTGACAGAATTCGGCCACGTTCCCCGCCTTTCTGCCCTCGTTCAGGTCTCGACGTCGGTAGTGAATCTGGAACTCTGGATACCGAGACTGCAGCTCCATCCACTGCTCGACCTCGACGGCCGCTATAGAATGGATTCGGGTATCACTTAGTAGGTGAATGTGCACCGCATCAGTCTCAAGTGTCACCTTTTGAAGTGATTGGATCATGGCTTCGATCCGCGCCATGACCAATTCGGGTTGCTCATTGTGGACGGGGATTACCAGAGCCGTTTTTGGAATCGCTCTGGGGGACACCTGTTCTCTAGGAAGCGGCCGTTTTAACGATCCGGTCATGCCCAAAGTTACTGGATCCCGCCCAGATACCCTGAGCACAAATCCAATCACAGATGTCCAAAACGGCACCACAATACACGCAAAGGTTGGAACGAAAAGCGCGAGAATGAGACACTCTAGGAATGTCAGTCCCTGCGCGGATACAATGGCGGTCATCATGAGCGTGCCACCCAGAGTCGTCAGTCCAACCAAACCGAAGTACACAGTGCGGCGAACTCGAGTGAACGGAATGTTCAGTTCAAGGGGCACTGGGAGGCTCCCATAAATAGCTCCACGTCTCACTCACGGCTTGGTTTTCTAAGCGAAGGTAAACGCGCATATCTGCCCCACGATCCTCTTCTGCAACCAGAGTGAACGTCGCTCGCCGACCACCATCAGGAAGGATCTGAACCGAAAGATTCGAGATCTCTCCGGAAGATACCTGAGCCTCCGCGGAAACAATCGCGTCGGGCGGCAAAAACTGAAGTGGGCCACCGTTGAAATCCACCACAACTCGTCTATGAGTTCTTGGTGGCGGATTGAACTGACCCGGCAATGCGTCCCAACCAATCCGCGTGCGGGTCACCTGCGCAAGAGATTGGGCACCGTCTTCGGTACTCAGGATCTCTGAGTCGAGTCTTTCATCGAACGTGATCAGGCGGTATCGGTACGTGCGAGACTCCCCTGCCCCGAACAACTCGTCTGGCACCCAAGAGGCGACGACGTTGTCATTGAACTCTGAGTCCGTAGGAATTTCGAAAAGCTCAAGCCCCCCGGAACCCCAGTCACCCACCACCTGAACCCACTTGCTCGGTCGCCGATGGTATTCAGCCTCGAGATCCATGTAGTTCTCAAATGAGCGATCTCGTTGCACGAGCCCAAAACCCATAGGGGACATATCGCGCAGCGATGTAAGGCGGATTCCATCTCCGTTGGTCAATGGACGCCAAATCCACTCGCCCCTACCCGTGTGCATAAGAACACCCTCTGAGTCATGGACTCTGGGCCGGAAATCTTCATCCCCACCGCGATCGAAAGTCCCATGCAAATACATACTCGTCAGCGGAGCAACGCCAAGCTTCCCAACATCGGTTCTCGCAAAGAGTCTCGCTTCTACGTCGAGAACGGTTGGGGCCAATTCGCTTCCAGGTGTCAATCGGAAGTGAAATGCACCTGTGATTGATGGACCATCGAGCAAGCCTAACAATATCAGGCTTTTTGACTGATCCCCTGGCCGCACTACCCAGAACTCAACAAAATCCGGAAACTCCTCCCCGGCGGGGCTGGCGACATCAACCGCTACCCCTCTTGAAGAGATGCCGTAAACCTGTCCCGGACCAAGCAGACGGAAATACGAAGCGCCGAGGAACGAAACCACCTCATCTAAGTGGCCGACCTCGTTCAAAGGGTACAGGATCTTCAGCCCGGCGTACCCTGCTTGAGGAGCGACCGATAGGTCTAATCCTCTCAATTCATCCCCGTATTCAAAAAGAGTTGGATCGAAGGCGATAATTGAAGCTCGTCCGTCCTCCACGAGATGAATTTGAACCGGGTCGTTGTTACCACCGCCCGGATGGAAGAGCTGCACCTCAAACGGCAATTCCTCACGCCAGATTGCCCTATCTGACCGGAATGCTATGCTCCGATGCTGAACATAGGTAAGGTCTGACAGAGACCGAGACACAACGGGAGTCGGCGCAAGGTAATCTGACTGGGCACGAAGTCGTGCATATGTGGTAACGTGTTCGAACAGAGTAAGTCCACCGGGTTCCGAAACCCATGCAGGCATATTCAAAACAGATCCGTTAACTACTTCCCCGTGGGGGTGAGCTGGCGGAATCTCATCACCACCGGTGTTTGATTTAGGGATGTCCTCGCCGACACATGCACCCCACCCTGCTGTAAGCAGGAGGGTCCACAGCAGACGAATACGGAAGACAGGTATCATGTACAGAAGGTTTTGGAATCGGCAATCACGGGGTATGAAGGCGATAGTTACCCTCGTACTAGCCAATTCTTTCCTTCTCTTTCCTGTCTGGGTCCTCAACCGCGGATTCAAGCCTCACCTCCTAGCACTAGAAACAGCAATCCTCACGGCAGCCTTTCTGTTATTTCCGGGCGGACGGTTGACGAGGGTCGCCGCGCGTCTGTCTGGTCTGCTCGTGGTCACCATCTCTATACTGCAACTCGGCGACACCACAGCTCGCATGAGCCTAGCGCGCCCGCTAAATCTGTATCTTGATCTTCAACTAGTTAGTTCAGTAGTCAATCTTCTTCATGGCACGCTGGGAGAGCTAGTTGGCACGATTGCAGTAGCCAGCGGCATACTCCTCTATGGTTTCGTAGCCATATTGCTCGGATCCCTTCTTGGAACACTGCACCCAGAAACCGGAAACCGGCAACAAAAGATGGTATCGGCGCTTCTCCTCGTAATAGCGCTTGTGGCTATTCCTTTGCGCTGGATGCACCCGCATGGCGTTGTGCTCGGTCTTCCAGCGGTTCAACTGACCAGAGATCAGGTGAAACATGTCTCAAGCATGATTCTTGAGAACGAGCGGTTCGCGCGGGAGATGGAACACGTGCCGGGTCAATATGAGGAGACTGACGGCCTGCTAGCGGGACTTGAAGGCCGGGACCTAATAATGGCGTTCATCGAATCGTATGGAATCTCTGCAATTGAGGACGAACGTTACGCGCCGGTAATCCGACCTCGGCTAAAGTCTATGGATGCCGAACTTGAGGAAGCCGGAATTCACGTCGTCACAGGAAAATTGATAGCGCCCAGCCAAGGAGGTATGTCGTGGCTGGGGCACGGATCGATACTGAGCGGGCTCTGGCTCGAAAACCAATTGAGATATGACCTTCTACTCGCAAGCGATCGACAGACTCTTGTGGATGACTTTAAAGCCGCCGGGTACCGGACCACAGCTATAGTGCCGGCTATAACGATGGCGTGGCCAGAAGGTGACCGTTTTGGATACGACCAGATCTATGCGTTTCATGACATCAAGTATGAAGGCCCTTCACTAAATTGGGTCACGATGCCCGATCAGTTTACATGGTCCTACTTAGAACAAACGGTGCGCAAGGAAAGCTCGCGACCGCTATTTGTCGAAATCAGTCTCATCAGCAGCCACGCCCCCTGGACACCGATCCTTCCGGTAATAGAAGACTGGTCGGCAATCGGAAATGGGGAAATCTTCGATCCTTTCAGGGATGCCGGAGAAGCCCCTGAAGACCTGTGGCGAGACGGCGATCGGGTACGTGAGCACTACGCGCTAGCAGTTGGATACGCAATCGACGCAATGGCATCCTATGCGGAACGCTACCTCAACGAACACACGGTACTGATAGCCCTCGGAGACCACCAAGCCGCACCTCTGATAACTGGTCAAGATGCTAGCCGGGCTGTGCCGGTCCATGTGATCGCACGGGACCTTGAAGTGCTCACGCCATTCCTTGACTGGGGTTTTCTTCCCGGAGTCCTGCCCCCGAGCACGGAAGAGATCCGACAGATGGACGCATTTCGTGACTGGTTCGTGAACGCATATAGCGGTAAAAAAGAGGAGAGACCCTCTCCATGAGGCGCATGCTAGGCCTAGCACGTTCGATGCTTATCTACTGGCGCCCTGGGCGTCAGAGAGGCCTACGAACCCTATACTCTTCATTCGTCAGTGCAGGCGACCTCGTCTTCGATGTCGGTGCTCATCTAGGTGACCGGACGGTCGCTTTTTGTGACCTGGGCGCACGAGTCATCGCAATCGAGCCCCAAGAAGACATCCTGCCCTGGCTTCGCAGACGGATCGGCCGAAAATCGGGCGCAACCCTTGTTAAGGCAGCGGTTGGTAGAGCGAAAGGCACTGGGAATCTGCTAGTCAGCGACAATAACCCGACCCTGTCGACCTTAGCAGACGACTGGCGAAAAAAGGTCGTGCGCCAGAATCCATCCTTTCGTGAGGTCCGCTGGAATCGAAGGCAAGAGGTTCGCGTGACAACGCTCGACGCCTTGATAGAGGAACATGGAGAACCAAGCTTCTGCAAAATCGACGTAGAGGGTCACGAGGCGGAGGTTCTCGCTGGCCTATCGCAGTCCATCGCTATGGTTTCGATCGAATTCGTGTCCGGGACCCTCGAAATCGCTGAGGCATCTATCAACCGACTCGAATCCCTCGGTCATTACGAGTACAATGCCATCCCTGGAGAGAAACGCCGCTTCCTCTGGGAAGTGTGGCAGCCTCCAGACAAAATGAAGGACTGGCTAGCGCATCATGCCATTAAATTCCCCTCGGGTGATCTATACGCACGACGGATCTCAAGGTTACAGGACACAACCACATGAAGTGGCACGATCTCAATAGCCCCGAAATCAAGGCTCTAGCCAGTCGAGACCCAGTGGCAATTTTGCCAGTCGCCGGCATCGAACAGCATGGGCCTCACCTCCCGCTCTCCACAGACGTCAATATTGGGGAGGGGTTGGTCGAAGCAGCAGTAACCCAACTGGAGACGATACCGCTCGTCGTTCTTCCGACCCAAACCGTTGGGGCGAGCCTGGAGCACATAACGTTTCCAGGCACCCTAACCCTCTCTCCACAATCACTCGAAGATGCTCTAGTGGGGCTAGCGAGCGGACTGCACGCCGCAGGCCTCCGGCGGCTTGTGCTTAGCAATAGCCACGGAGGCAACAAAGCGGCAATCGACTCAGCAGCTCTGCGTATTCGATGTGAGTTCACTATGCTCGTTGTGAAAGCCCATTATTTTCGCTTTCCGAGACCCTCAGGTGTCGGACTGCCCGATACGGAATGGATGCACGGGCTGCACGGAGGAGCTATAGAGACCGCAATGATGATGCACCTGAAACCAGACCTCGTCAGGACCGATGAGCTTCAGTGTTTCAGTTCGCTCGGAGAAGAATTAGAAAGGACACTTGCCTGGATCAGACCCGAAGGTGTCGCTCCCTTTGCCTGGACGTCATACGATCTAAACCCACAAGGGGTTTCGGGTGATGCCACGCTCGCAACTGCGGAACTCGGCAGCCGCTTGGTCGAGCACTATGCCGGTGTCCTCGCTGAGGTGGTTCGGGATGCGCACGCGTTTCCGATCGGACACTTGGAGCGCCGGCAGACCGAAGTATGATCAACGCAGATCTCGGCGAACTCTTAGCACCCCTCGAGAAGATGGATCGGTTCGTGTTGGGGCAGCTCGGTCAGAGCCTCGATGGTCGGATCGCCACCGTCACCGGTCACTCCCACTATATCAATGGCCCAAAGGATATTGAGCGACTGCATCGAGTAAGAGCGTTAGCCGACGCGGTAGTAGTGGGAGCGAACACGGTCGAATTAGATAACCCCAGTCTGACAGTTCGGAAGGCCCAGGGAACCAATCCCGTCCGCGTCGTTCTCGACCCACGGAGTCGCCTGGTCGAGACATATTCAATCTTCACCGATGATGAAGCCCCTACACTCTGGATGCAGAGCATAGAGGCGACCGCTAAAAACGAGGACAAAAGACTTCGCGACGGGATCCAGATTGTACCTCTGCAAGAAGGTGTTAAAGGATTTTCCCCAGCGGCGGTAATCGACGAGCTTCGCAACAGGGGCTTGAATCGAATCCTAATCGAAGGTGGTGGCCTAACGGTCTCTCAGTTCCTCGCTGAGGACCTGCTCGACCGACTGCACATCTCAGTTGCCGCACTACTGATAGGCTCTGGGAAACCAGGCATCACGCTCCCGGAAGTGCAGACGCTAGATGGAATCCGAAGGCCTAAGGTGCGTCACTTCCAGCTCGGATCGGACCTGCTTTTTGATTTAGACCTCCGATCCGAAACAGTGTAAAGAAAAAGACACAAGCTCCAGGAAGAGTGGAAACCAGTGCTAGAAGTCCGTACGAAATCGATACCGCTACTCCATCAATTGCGGACAGCCCCGCGGTGCTCCACACCGCAGCCGCAGCCAGTTCCCTAAGTCCCCACCCTGCCATCGTCACAGGAAGCAGCATCGTCATAAGGATTGGTGCAGCGAGCATCGCTAGCAGAAGGCCGTCCGTTTCCAGCTGCACTGCACGAGCGGCCATAACGAATACTAGAAGGTAGGTACCTACTACAGTTGCAGAGGTGATCAACTGAACAGGCAGGGCTATACCGTCTATTAAGGCTCGCCTCAGATCAGAAAAAAGCTGGGATGTTTCCCTGTTTTCCCGAGCGTGGCGCATTGAGAAGCCCACACTTACAGAGAGCAAAAGGACGATCCCCAACGAGATCGCCTGAATACTGCGCGATAGTTCCTGTAGTAACACGACAGCAGAAAACGATGCAACCGCACTCATCACAACTAGTCCCGAAAGACGCTCAAAAGCCACTGCCTGGAGAGCCGCTCTTTTTTCTGTCCCCTTAGCGTGTCTCCATGCACGGGACACGTCACCTACTATGCCTCCGGGCAGCACTTGATTTAGGAAGGTTGCGAGATAGTACTCGAACACCGCGTAGCGTAACGAGATAAGCAGGCCCAATCGATTCGCAGTAAAGCGCCATCGCCATGCAGACAGGAATACTTGGACGAAAGACACTGTTAGCGCAGCAGCTACCCATCCTGGATCAAGTTCGGTGAAACGAACCATCACCGAGCGGAGATCAACCACGAATGCTAGTAACACAAGTGACCCCAAGCTCATGATACCACGCCCAGCGAGGATAAAATTCCGCCGGCTCAATAGTGTCTCACGCGCACAAAGCTCTTCCTCACTCAATCCGCATCCAAGGGTGGCAGGGCAAGCAAATCATAATGGCCTACTTCCAACTCATATTCGTTTCCCCGCACTTCCTCGCACCTACGGTTTCCCCATGCGTGAATCAGTTCAATGCTTTTAGGAAGCACTTCAACCGCGGCTTCAATCCAACCCCGCACTAGAGCTAGAGTGAGATCCTGATCTTTCAATCCGCTCAAGCGCCAAGGAGTAGGCCGAAGCAAAACATCATAGCCAAACTCCATAAACAGAGTCCGCGCCACAATCGCAGCCTCCGGACCCAGCGCACGGCCAAGACCCTTAACCCGCCCTTGGTGTTCATTTACCGCACCCCGAACTATTACGTCGTCACGATCCTCGATGGACCATCGAATGTCTCCGTTATAGCTGAGAGAGAACAAAGCAGCAGCACCCTTCGCTGCACAGGCTTTGACGGTATCACTCAACCAATCCCTCGACACCAAATCGAGAAGCGCAGAGGCAGTGACCACATCCGCGGAAGCAATCGCGGCCATGCCCTCGACTGCGATATCTCCAATGATTCGAGTGGGCTCTGGCACGCCCGGAGCCCTTGCGGTCTTTAAAAGAGAAGAATCTTTATCGAGCAGCACCCATGAATCCACCCAAGGCAGCCTCGGTGCCAAGTACCTTAAGTTCGAACCAGACCCAGATCCTAAGTCCAGTACCACGGACCATCCGCACAGCTGCCCAACACCCTCTAACCGGTCCGCAAGTTCATGTGCTCGAGCGCGGTGATCTGCTCTCTCACGAAGCTCTAGCCAGCTTAGATCAAAGCTGTCTTCAGACATGGGGTGCCCCATCGGACCCTGCCAGTCGTAACATTGCCTCGTGGAATTGAGTCGCCTGTTCGGGCCAAGTCGGGAGTGAGTCTCTGTGCATGCGGGCACCCTCGGCCAGCACTTCACGTCGATCAGGTGCAACCAACAGACCCTCAAGTGCCCCGGTAAGAGCATCCGCATCACCAGGGGGCACTAATACACTCGCAAAACTAGGGACTGTGTAAGGGATAGCGCCGCCAGTCGTACCTACCACGGGGATCCCTCTCGCGAGAGCCTCGGCATACGCCATTCCATAACCTTCATAGTGCGAAGGGAGCACAAATAGGGAAGCGGAGCGATAAACTTCCTCGAGAGCCGCAGATTCAAGCTCGCCAACTAGTTCGATCCGCCCCCCTAAACCACGACGGTCAATCTCATCCGAGACCATTCTTGCAAAACGTTCATCGCGAGAAAGGCTTCCCGCGCATACACATCTCCATTCCAGTTCTCGCAATCGACCCAAAGACTCAACAAGCAAATCCTGTCCCTTTCGTGGGGTGAGCGAACCTACACAAACGAGTCTAGGCGGATCATTATCACGTGGGCCATCAGCCAGTGGTGCGGGGTCAGTTCCAGGTTCGACGACCCGGATCCGTTCACTCGACACATCGAAATCCACCAATCGGTTCGCTGTGAAAGAGCTTGTTACGATCACTCCGCGCGCTTGGCTCAGAGTCTTCTTCTCTGAAAGGAAAAAATGATCACGCTGGCTTTCTGTATGGCCCGTCTCGTCTGCAAGAGGATGGTGCACGAGAGCAACGATGGCGAGGCGCGGAGCGTGCTTGGAGATCACATCGGGAAGTCCACCCGAAGCCAAACCGTCTATCGCAACTCGCTCACCATCATCCAAGTCTGCAAGTATTCTGTCTAAGGCTTCCCGAGCTACAGAATCGACAACCGGGAAAGTCCCGCCTATCGAGTGAACGTCTATCGAAAACCCTGCCCTTCTGAGTTCTGAGACCATCCGAGCACCATAGATGTAACCACCGGTTCTCTGATCAAGTCTCCCCGGAACAACAAAATGGAACGCACGCCGCTTTGTTCGGATCACACTTCCGCTTCGTAGCTCGCCCATGCAACGTGCGATTCGTTGAGGGTGACTTCTATTGAGTTGCAGCCCGAAGCGTTCGGACCAAGAGCCCCATCGTGCACAGCCTTCACTAGCCGCTCTTGGATCTTGCGAGAGAGAAACTCTGTAGTGGTGTTCTCGCCCTCGAACTCCTGAACCTCATCCAGGTTTCGGTAGTTGAACTCTTCAAGAATCGTCTTTAACTGATCGCCAGCTAGCGCAATATCGACAACGAGGCCATCCGGATCGAGTTCATCCCGCTTGAACGTCGCGTCGACAACATAAGTCGCTCCATGCAGACGCTGTGCAGGGCCGAACGCTTCTCCGTGGAAGCTGTGGGCAATCATGAAGTGATCGCGAACATTGAGCTTGTACACGTCAGACCTCTCCGGAATCAGTTGTATCGAATACGATGGCAAAGCGAGTCTTCACCAGAAAGAGCTAGCCGTTCCATCACCCTTGGAAGTTCCTCGAACCCACTCTCATCGGATATCAGCGCGTCTAGCGCGTTGTCTTTCAGTAGACTGAGCGCAACCGCCATCCGTCGAGTATGGTTCCACCTTGGAGCGCGTTCGGGCGGGATACGACCAACCTGACTGCTGCGTATAGTGAGGCGTCGATCATGGAACGCTTCTCCTAAGGGAAGCGATACCGGCACGTCTCCAAACCAGCTCAGCTCGACGACCCGTCCCTCGACACCCGCCGCCTTAAGCCCATCCGCTAGTCCCTCCGGATTACCGCTCGCATGGACAACTACATCAGCGTCGCAGTCGTCCGGCACAGACACAGCGAAGCGGACGCCTAATTCCTCTGCCACCAATGCGTGTTTCTCATTCGGGTCTACGACCGTCACATCTGTAGCCGGTATTTTTGCAATCAGCCATGAGACTAAAAGTCCTAATACACCCCCTCCCACCACTACTACTCTATCACCCAAAGATACCTTCGCGTCCCAAACAGCGTTTAGGGCAGTCTCCATATTGGCGGCAAGAACAGCACGACCCGTGGGGACGCCCGGTGGCAATACCGTCACAGCAGACGCGGGCACCACATAGCGGTCCTGGTGAGGGTACAGACAAAAGACATCCTTCCCGACTAGAGCCTTGCCGGCGTCACAGGCTGATTCAATTACGCCGACACTTATGTAGCCGAACTTTATTGGAGCAGGAAAAGTCCCTTCCTGAAATGGCGCGCGCATCACGTCATAGCTTGAAATCGGGACCTCACCACGAAAGACTAGCGTTTCCGTACCACGACTGATGCCGGAATAGCTCGCACGCACGAGTACATCGTCCGGGCCCATGGGCTTAAGCTTACTTGGAACAATCTCACCGAGCCCAGGCTTCTGGACCCAGAACGCGCGTGCAGTGTTTTCTTCTAACATGTCCGACACCTCTTACTTGGCGGGAGCACGTCCCCAGGCATACACCGACCTGATCGCTGGTCTCGTCTTCGCACTCCTCTTCGCAACCGTAACGTGGAGCTTTCTAGACCTCCAGGCCACCTATATCGTGACAGTAGGTATCCTTTACGCGATCACCGCCTACCTGATTGCTAGTAACCTACCGGATACACTACCCCAACCTGGGCTTGGATCAGCCAATCGCATCACTATGGCCCGCAGCATAGGAACTCTCTGCCTCGCTGGCTTGGTGACCTATGCAGAGTCGCTCGGCACTTTGGGCCGTTGGTCCATCGTCGGGCTAGGCACGGGAATCATGTTGCTTGATGGGGTCGATGGCTGGGTCGCTCGTCGGACCGGTACGTCGACAGAGTTCGGTGCGCGATTCGATATGGAAACGGATGCGGCGCTGATGCTCGTACTTTCAGCCCTAGTTTGGGCTGAAGACAGGACGGGAGCGTGGGTCCTTCTGATAGGTGCGATGCGATACCTCTTTTTAGGTGCAGGATTGGTCCTGCCGGCCCTCCGTGGCGAACTTGCTCCCAGCTTTCGAAGAAAACTGATCTGCGTCATCCAGGGTATAGCACTCCTCATCGCCCTCGGCCCTATCATCCCTAACTTTATCGCATTTAGTGTGTCCGCTTTGGCACTGGCTATGTTGACGTGGTCATTCTTGATTGACGCGGTGTGGCTCCTCCGACCCCGGTCTTTGTGAACTTTCCAACATCTACCCATCACAGCTCCGACGTGAACCGCACCGTACAGCTGGGTTTTCGTGGAGGAGCAGCAGGCGCGCTCGCCCCATTCCTAGTCTTTATCGGCGGTGTTTCCTGGCTTGGGATATCGGGCGCTCCCGATGAGACTGGCTTCGGTCCAATCCTGATTGCATCACTCGGAGCAGGCATTCTCCTAGCCAGAAAGCCTAGCCAGTACGCCGAAGCGGTGATTGAGGGAATGAGTCACCGAATCGTGATGATGCTCATTCTCGCATGGCTGCTAGCGGGTATAATGGGAGTCGTCCTGCGAGAAAGCGGGCTCATCGACGCGCTAGTATGGACGGCCTCCTCGACCGGAGTAGAAGGCGGCGGTTTCGTAGTCGCCACGTTCGTGGTCTGCTCCATATTCTCTACAGCGACCGGGACCAGCCTAGGAACTATCTTAGTCTGCGCCCCCCTTCTGTACCCGACTGCGGGATTAATGGGCGCTGACGGGGCATTTACCATTGGTGCAGTCCTAGCCGGCGCTACGTTTGGCGACAATATCTCACCGATCTCTGATACTACCATCGCGTCGGCGACGACTCAGGGAGCCGACCTCGGAGGAGTCGTCCGCTCACGTATGCGGTATGCTTTACCAGCCGGAGCAGCCGCGGTCATAGTCTTCGCACTGTTCGGAGGAGCATCGGGAGCAGATGTGCATCTCAGCCCCCAGGGGAACCCCGCGGGCCTGATCATGCTCTTGGTTCCCGCAGGAGTTCTCACTCTGCTACTCCGACGCACTCATCTCGTCGTCGGACTTTTCGCGGGCATAGGATCAGGAATACTACTCGGCCTAGTTCTAGGTCGCTTCGGGCTCTCTGATCTGCTGGTCTTAGACCGGGAGAACTTCATCGCTACAGGTATCATACTCGACGGTATGAGACGGGCGTTTGGTGTCTCGATCTTTACGATTCTGCTCATGGGCTTGGTAGGAGGCCTAACAGCTTCCGGGCTCCTAGAACGGGTAATCGCATGGGTTACAGAACGTGCCACAAAGCGTCGCGACGCCGAGTGGTGGATCTTTGGCTCAATCAGTGGAGCTACACTCCTGACGACGCACTCAGCTGTCGCGATCCTGACGGTCGGGTCACTCGCAAGACAGGTAGGGATGAACGCCAATGTGGATCGATATCGCAGAGCAAACATTCTAGACGTAACCGTCTGCACATACCCCTTCCTGCTCCCATTCTTCATTCCGACCATTCTTGCCGCATCGATGACTGCAGGGATCGACACTATGTCGACGATCTCGCCATGGACTGCTGGGCTTCACAATGCGCACTCGTGGAGCCTCTTGATAGTCTTGGTCGCAACAATCGCCATGGGACAGCGGCAGCGTGGTCAAGTCAAGACCGAAGTGCCACCCTCTCTGGTTTAGAAGAATGCACTGAGATCAGGTAACAGTGATCCTTCCCTGCGCTTCTATGCAAACGTCTGCCCGGTCTGGGAAACGTACAATGTCAGTCCTAGTCACCTCAAGAATCGGTATCGAAGCATACCCAAGCTCTAGTCCCACGATACTGCCCAGTGCAAGAATTGCGTCCGCCTTGCCCATCAGAATCGCAGCAGGTGCAGTACCCTCGCGAAGAAGTTCCAGCAGGATCGCACTTGAGGAACTAGAACCCACCGCCCCAGGGATAAGCAAAACAGTACCAGTTATGCACAGCTCGAACTCGGGGTGCCGTGGGTCTACTATAAGACCCGAAACGGGGTCAACACCGCCCCAGAAACTTATCGGTCGGGTGAGCTTGAGCAGCGGTCCTCTAGCCTGCCCTTCTACGAGCGGCCTTCCCTCCAGTTCGATGGATGGCTCACCGACCCTTACCATGTCCAGACCTCGTGATTTCGCACAACGGAACCAGTAATAGACGACTCCACACAGTCTTCTAGTGAACCGTAAAGAACGTCATACCCGGTATTAGACGGACCGTAATGAGCAAACTTACCTGAGTTAGTCATGAGTACCCCACCCTTCGCTTCTAGAATCGGGGTAACCACCACACAAGTATCCGCTACAATCTCAACGCCGGACGCTCTAAGGTCTTTCGAGATCCCAGCTGCATCCATTTCAGACAGCGTATCCCTTGCCGTGCACACGTAGAAGGGCACCCCAAGACGACGACCCCGCAGGCATCGATGGAGTGCTCGGAATTCTAAGTCGCTGAAGTGTGGACTTCCTAAAGCAACCGCATCGATGCGTTCTATATCGCCTGCAGTGCTCAAGCGCTCCAGAGCCGCCTGGATACCAGAAGCTTCAAGTTCAATCGTTCGAACTAGGTCAGCGCCAGCAAAACTACTCTCGTCTGTCAGATTCGCGACGGACCGATCTGAAGCTGACTTAAGAATAGACTCCACCGTAGGTGCCTCTGGAGTCACTCCTTCGACGTGAAACAATGCAACAGCACCCGACGAAGCACCTGCGGCACCGAGAGCTTTCAGTTGGTCTCTCGTCGTCGTGCTTGGCAGGCCCCTGATCACAGAAATTTCACTACCCAACTCCAAGCCGAGCCACGTACCCAAAACCGGGTAAAAAACGTCCCGTGACTTCAAGGTCTCTGGGACGCCGGTGGCATCCACCACTACAGTTGCTTTCCTATTCTCTTCTACGTGCAGCCCATAGAACGGCGCTCGTGCAGTCAGAGCACAGCAGGCGTCCAAGAAATCACCGTAACGCTCAGTGCGAGCGCCAAGAACTGAGTTAACGAACGCGATCGCATTTGACTCACCCCAAGCTACCTGCTCACCAACCTTAGGTTCGTGGCCAACCTGATACGGTGCGCAGGTAAACGTCGGCTGAGCACCCAGCGCTACGTACGCTTCCATCTGTCTTCGCGCCATATCGGTGTTGTGAGCATCCGCTTGGACGACATCGGGATGCAAAAGATCGAGTGCCCCCACGTTAAGGGTCGTCGGCACCGCTACTTGACCCCCACCTTTCACGAGCGCCTCTGCGAACTCCACCCCACCATCCCCGTGGTAGAGACATCCGTCTATATGGGAAGACGAAATCTCCACCAGCGACTCCGCGCCAAGAAGCTCGGCTGCCGCAATAACTACACGCATACACATCGCTGTAGCTTCCCCGGAGGAGCCGGCTAGGAGTTCACGCTCGATCTGAGTAAGGTGGAGTGTCATGAATGAGAGGCTACCCTACACTGACGCTCCAGACCAGCTTGATTGTATTCGCTCTCAAAAACCCCCAGGAAATGTCCCTCTTCACAATTAACGAACGTGTCCGCTGGTCAGCGGTCGACAAAGCTGGAATCATCTTCTATGGCGCGTATGTACGCTTCTTCGAACTCGCCGAGATGGAACTCTTCCGCAGTGCAGGCGTCCCGTACTCCGAAGTCTTCGACCGATGGGATATGTGGCTCCCTAGGGTGCACCTCGAGTCGGACTTCCATTACCCATCACGGCTAGACGACGAACTACGTGTCGCTGCCTACTTTACTAGGTTTGGAACTAGCTCACTGCAAATCAACTTCGACGTACTCCACCTAGCTGCAGGGAGACTTGCCGTATCGGGACACGAAGTGCTCGTTTGCACGACAAGGGACACTCTTGAGACCCGGCCGCTGCCGAAAGAACTCATCGAGATCCTCCGGCCCTACTGCATGACCGTGGAGGAGGCTCGTGCAGAACTAGCTCAACAGGGCAATCTGGGCCAATGAGCACATCTGACCCCATCACAATTCCATCAACCCAAGAAATCTGCGAAGCACGCGAACGCATAACCGAAGACGTGACCTACTCACCACTGATTCCATTGGACGGATACGGACGGGATCAAGGCGGGATCTGGCTTAAGCTGGAATGTTTACAATCGATCGGATCGTTCAAGATCCGGGGAGCAGCCAATGCGATCGGTCTAGCAGATCCCGCACAACTAGAACATGGGGTCTATACAGCCAGCGCAGGCAACATGGCTCAAGGCGTAGCCCTCGCGGCAAAACGACTGGGGCTGCCTTGTCGTGTCATCGTTCCAGACACAGCCCCCAGAGCAAAGACGGATGCTATAAAACGCCTTCAAGGAGAAGTGGTTTCAGTTCCGTTCAACGAATGGTGGCAGGTTCTAGTAGAGCACGGGCACCCGTCGGAGACAGGTTTTTTCATACATCCAGTGAGCAATCCTGACGTGATCGCAGGGAATGGCACAGTTGGCCTAGAGATTATGGAACAACTTCCCGAGGTCGATGCCATCGTAGTTCCGTTCGGGGGAGGAGGCTTGAGTTGCGGGATCGCAGCGGCCATCCGAGAACGGACACCCAACATCCCAGTGTACGCTTCTGAAGTCGAAACAGCGGCTCCTCTCTCGGCTTCCTTTTCTTTAGGTGCCGCAACCGCGATCAGGCGCACTCCTACCTTCGTCGACGGAATCGGGGGAACCAGCGTGCTGGAGGACATGTGGCCACTGGCTCGCGTTCTTATCGAAAGTTCACTGATCGTCTCACTTTCTGAGGTCTGCGATGCCATTCGTACCCTTGTATCCAAGGCTCACGTTATCGCAGAAGGGGCAGGCGCTAGCTCCGTTGCGGCAGCGCTCCATCACCTTCCGAGCAATCAACGGACAGTCGCCGTGGTATCCGGAGGCAATATCGATAGAAGCGTACTTAAGAAAATTTTGTCTGGCGAAACACCACGCTAACTAAAACGTCCAGCTAAGCGCTCACAAGCTGACCGACCCTAGCGATCAAGCAATCTGTGACCACCGATGATTTGCCCGTCACTTTTCGAAAGAACGGACCTTTTGGAACTGCTCGAACTCAGGCGATACAACATCACCCGTATGATCTTTCGCCCATGCCGCAAGCGGCGAATAAACCTTCCCATATTTCCCACGACGTGCACGACATATATCTGAGAAGTCGCAGTACTTGCAGTCTTCGGGATCGTTAGTAGGCACAAAGTGCCCTCTCACTACGCCATCCAAGAGGAGCTCAAGGAGATCCTCAAGCCGGCTCATCTCATCCCGATCATAGACGACCCTTTGATTCTGACCTTTCCTTGTGGGAAAGTGATACTGACCGTCTACCACCTCTACACCCAGCCGCTCCTCAGCGACCTTGGCATATATAGCGTGTTGTAGATGGCGGCCTCCTCCGAACACATCCGCACCATAATCATCCGCTTTACCGGTCTTGTAATCGATCACATGTAGACCGTGAAGATCCTGGTCCACTCGATCGATGGCACCTCTGAGACGCAAACGTCCTCCCTCTAACGCGATTACCACTGGCTCATCGCCGTCAATCCCAAACTTCAGCTCAAAGGCGATACTGTCAGCGCTGTCACTACGAATCATTCGGACAAACGATCGCACATCTTCCCGAAGACCGGCGACCTCTCTGTTCAGTGCACCCTCTCCCGGAGCCGGAACTTGGGATCGGAATACACCGACCCGTTCTTCTAGAATGTCCAGTGCTCGCCCCTCAAAGTCAGCTTCGTCTGGCTTGATCCCATCTACCCGAGACGTTCGCAGAGACGCTTCGAACACGCTGTGAAGCAGGCTACCACGCTGACGTGGGTCCAGCCAACGGTCTGGGTCCAGTTCCGGATCATCCGGCGAACGGATTCCCAGAACCACGCTGTGCAGGTACCGAAGCGGACAACTGGCGAGTGCCTCTAGACGACTTGCTGAAAGGACAACTCCGTCCTTCACACGAGGATCTAATTCCTCCGGTCGTGGTTGGATTATCCCGTGAACCTGACCTGGCTCACCAAACATTCTCTCCTCAGCAGCAGCTAGGCCACGATCAAGCCCCGGAAATGATCCACGCACCGACTCGACACCGCTCTTGATGCTTGAGTCAGTTCCTAAGGCCCGCATCCACACGTCATCTCCATCAAGCGCTGGACGCCCTGCTCCCGGGATCGCGCTGATGACGGGACTGATAACCTCCTGAAGATCGTCAAACGTCAATGATGGATCAGCGCGACCTAACCGGAGCGCGTGAAGCAAGATAGAAGAGGGGGCAATTGTCTGAGCCCCGGAAACATCCCACGCTCGGAAGCTCATCGTGACGACACCCCTAAGACGTGCGAACATCGCAGCGAAACTAAAGAGCCTCTCACGAAAAACCTCAGTTGAAGTGAGCAGGCCGGTTCCTAGCACTCTGCGATCGCTGTCTAGGAGCACGGCGTCCTGCCTCACTCCTCCTGGTATCCTTTCCGCATCCAGCCCTACCACGAAAACCGCCTCACGACCCGAGTAACCTCCATGCTCCAAATCGCTCAAGTGGAGAGCTCCGCCTGTCGATGTCCACGGCGCACCTGCCCCGTCAGGATCATCACCAAAGACCTCCGGACGTACTCGGAGGTCCAAGTGACGTCGAAGAATCGAGACCGCAGAACGAAAATCCGTTCTGCGATTTAGCGTTGCCTCAATCCGCTCAAGAACCCGGGATACATCCTCTCGTGCGCGGCGATCTGCTCCACGTCCACGTGGTACTCTGCGGAGAAAAGACCTCAGACCACGCGCGATCTCTGCCGGTGAGACGCGATCGGCATCTCCACCCATACGATCAGGGATCGTCGGCGTCTCCTTGAGAGGCGAGAACAGGATCGCCCGGAGCGCTTCGATTTCCTCTCGCGCTCGGTTCCGGCGACGTTCGAAACTGTCTACTGGCTCGGTCTGGCCTCTCTCCATGCGGTCTACACCCTCTAGAGCCTCCTTAATCTGAGTGCGGTAGCGTTTACGACCCCAACCGACTCGTAAACTCCGGAACCTCCGAGCCAATGCACCCGGCGCATGATTTCCTCTTCCTTTGGGTGGCCGGAGGTCGCCAGCTTCAAGAAGACGGCGGATCAACGAAGCATGAAAACCCTCTTCTATCCAGTCCAGATATGCTTTCACTACACGACCCGTTCGGGTTCGGCTAATCGGCAGTCCTCCTGCATATGTGACCGGAATCCCAAGCTGACTCGCTATAGCATGAAGCGCCGAACCATAAGTAGTCCCGTCTACCGCTATGATCTCAACCTGGTCCCACGAGAGGCCCCGCTCTACCACTCGCCTCAAGACCTCACGTAACTCAATGTCAACTGATGCTGCACTGAAGAAGACAAACTCACCTCCTCCAACTGCTTCACCGGGCTCGTATAGGTGAGATCCTGAGGATGCCTCTCCGGATCGACCCCAAAGGAGAGACCTGGGAACATCCAGCCCAATCACAGGATCAGTCTCTAGCACACGACCTCCGCGTGCAGACAGAGCCGAGATCAAGTCTCCATAAAGTCCCCGCATCGATAGTCCCGGCAGAAGGAGAAGCTGATCGGCTTCCAGTGCCGCTGGCATACGGCCTCCTTCCGTTTCTAGCTCCTCCATCGCAAGTCGAAGCACCGTGGCCGTATCTGCCTGACACCTCTCGGTCAACAAACGCTCATACCGTTGGAGCACACGAACTAAGAAGAGCTTTTTTTCCCACTGAACAAAACGCGCATCGTCAAGCTTTCGTGGACAGACTTCCGCCAACCTTAAAGCTAGGATCGCTCCATGTACTCGCTCTCGGAACCCAACCCCTTCCGACAGTTCACCAAAAACTCCTTCCTCAGCAGTTAGGGCAGAATCTAAAGCACGATCTAGGAGCGCTAATTGCTCGAACTTATCGACAATATCGAGGTTCTCTTGGTCTAAGCTTCTCTGCGCCAACTTCTGGGCAAGCTTCTTGGGTGTGAGCACCTCAAACCCAACCCAGCCTTCTCTAAGTATTGCTAGTCGCCTTAGGAGTTCGCGTCCGGCCGCATGCGTAGGCGCGACGATAAGCTTCCGGGCAAGTCGATGCCGTCGAGATACTGAAGCGAGAGAATCGACGAGTCGAGGTGTGGTAGTGGGGTCAATCATTTTACGGTGAAAACCCTGCGGCTAGCATTAGAGCCAAGATACGTTTATAGCACGGCGTGGGGGAGAGCCCGTAGCGCCAAAGTCGTATCTCCCGTAGCCTTTCCACTGTCCATCACGATACGACGTGAGCTTACCATGATTCGATGCACCCTAACCTCCAAATTCACCGTAGCAATCCTCTTCACATTGGCAGCTACGGTTACTCCCTCACTGTCATCTGGTCAGGACTACTGGCCTGGCGCTCACCTCGACTGGGAGCGGCTAGATCCGGCCTCAGCAGGTTTTGATCCTGTAAAGCTCGCCGAAGCGGTCCAGTTCGCTATAGCCGCAGAGTCAACCTCACCCCGAGATTTGGCACTCAATCACGACATGTCATTTGGCCGAGAGCCGAGAGGCGAGGCCATCGGGCCATTCACGGTTCGTGCCCCTCAAAGTGGTGTCATCGTTCACAAGGGATATATCGTCGCTGAGTGGGGTGACCCCGAAAAAGTCGACAACACATTCAGTGTAGCCAAAAGCTTTCTGTCCACGACTGTTGGCTTGGCTTGGGACCGAGGATTAATACGAAGCGTGGACGACCGGTTGCGTTCTTACATGCCGCCAATTGTCCTCGAGCCAGGGGATGGTGAACCGAACGATCAGGAGGGGAGGCGCCCAAAGCTACTTTTTGAATCTGACAACAACCAGAAAATCACCTGGGACCACCTACTTCGGCAGACCAGTGATTGGGAGGGCACTTTATGGGGAAAGCCCGAGTGGGCAGACAGGCCCGACCAAGATCGATCAACATGGCTAACGAGGGAGCGTGTCGAACCCGGCACAGTGTATGAATACAACGACACTCGAGTGAACCTCCTCGCATTAGCCGCTACTAGCGTATGGCGTCGTCCCCTTCCGGAGGTCCTGCGCGAATACGTTATGGACCCGATCGGTGCGTCACCCACCTGGCGCTGGCATGGATATCAGAACTCTTGGATCATCATGGACGGTGTCATGGTTCAGGCGCCAAGCGGAGGGAGCCATTGGGGTGGCGGAATGCTAATCAATGCCTACGACCTCGCTCGCTTCGGATTGCTCACTATGCACAAGGGCATGTGGGACGGGAAAAGGATCATCTCCGAGGAGTGGATCGACCTGTCCACAACGCCAGGTGATGTAAACAAGTCATACGGATTCATGAACTACATGCTAAACCCAGACGGCAGCCGCTACTCTAATGCGCCTGATTATACATGGACTCACTCAGGCGCAGGGTCAAACCTCGTTTACGTCGACCCTGCTAATGAGCTTGTGGTAGTTGCCCGCTGGATCCGAGGCAACCAAATGAATGACTTGCTTGGCCTAGTCTTTGACGCAATGGGAGACCTAGCAACCGCACGCTGACCGCTAGCGTGAACGCCACTCTGACGGTGGAGCTAGAAACAATAAGGAGAGGGGTCTCATTCTCTATTCTATGATGAGAAGGTTCTCCTTAATCACACTGCTCATTTCAGTGGGTTGCTCGGCAGGTAGTTCAACAGAGCCTGCCGCGTGCACAAAAGAGTATGTCTATGGGTTACATGCCCAAATTACGGACGCTCGGAGCGACAGTGCTATCGCACAAGGAACGATCCTGACACTTCAGGAGGGTAGCTACCAGGAAGTCGTAATCGAATCTTGGGATGGATTGATGATGTTCGGTGCTGGTGAACGCCCGGGCGAGTACAGCGTGACAGCCGAACGTCTCGGCTACGATAGGTGGACGATGAGCGGAGTAGAGATTTTGTCGGACGGGTGCCACGTCATTCCGGTTTCATTGAGAGTTCAAATGGCACCGGCATCATGACCACCTTACCTAATCGAAAATCCGCCTGGGTAAGAACAAACGCAGGAGGGAGTGGGGAGTGGCGAATCCGCTCACCACTCCCTCTCCCTTTAGGTCATAACACCCCGCTCGGCCGCCTATCCTGCTCCTACTTCACAAAGAGCATATCCCGATAAGCAGGCACCGGCCAAAGGTCATCTGGCACCACGCGCTCCAGACGATCTACTATGTCACGGACATCATTCATCGCGGGAATAATATTCGTTCGCATGTGTTCCGCTTTTGAGACCACATCGTCACCACCAAGTTCTTGGTTCACTGACGCTAACAATCCAATCTTCTCGTTAAGCTGGTCGACTAGGTCATTAACTCGTTGCGCCGTCGCAAGAACACCGCCAGCCTTCATGCCGAGGTCGTCAGCACGCTCCGCCGTGGTGAGCAAGTTATTCAAGTAACGAACCGCAGCCGGCAAGAACATTGTCTCTGCCATGTGCTGCGCCGTCTCGCCTTCGATGTTGATAGCTATGAAGTACTGTTCGACAAAGATCTCGAAACGGCTCTCCAGTTCGCGATTAGAGAGCACGCCGTACTTCTCGAAGAGTTTGAGATTCTTCTCGTCCACCATCCTAGGCAGAGCGTCCATGGTGCTGCGCAGGTTAAGTAACCCACGATCCTCTGCCTCAGTAACCCACTCATCCGAGTAGTTGTCACCATTAAAGACCACGTGTTTGAATTCGTGGATCTCCGAGGCTAGCAAGGAGCGGAGCGCATCATCAAACGATGTACCTTGCTCGAGTTCAGCTTCGAGCTTCGTACACAGATCATCAATCGCCTCGGCGACTACGGTATTTAGCACCATAGCCGGAAAAGAAACGCTCTGCGACGAGCCGAGCGCACGGAACTCCCACTTGTTACCCGTGAAAGCAAAAGGAGAAGTTCGATTCCGGTCACCCGCATGCTTCGGGAGATCCGGGAGCGATTTTACTCCCAGGCCAAGAAGCCCAGAAGGCATACTACTGGTGGCCTCACCTGCCTTCTCTATCTGCTCAAAAACATCCTGAAGCTGATCACCGCAGAAAGCCGAGATAATGGCCGGAGGCGCTTCGTTAGCGCCAAGACGGTGGTCATTCCCTGCATGGGCTACGGCTGCTCGCAGCAGATCCTGGTGCTTAGCTACAGCCTTTAGTGTAGCCGAGCAGAAGAACAGGAACTGCATGTTATCGTGCGGAGTCTCACCGGGTTCCAGAAGGTTCTGATCTTCCGTGCTGAGCGACCAATTCAGGTGCTTACCGCTTCCGTTCACACCCTGGAACGGTTTTTCATGCAGCAAGCAAACGAGTCCGTACTTTCGAGCCACCCGACGAAGGGTAGACATTACGAGTTGCTGATGGTCCGCTGCCTGGTTGGCATCCTCGTAGATAGGAGCCATCTCATACTGACCCGGTGCCACCTCATTGTGACGTGTGGTTATCGGCACCCCAAGCCTGTAAAGCTCAACCTCCACCTCATTCATGCATTCCAGGACCCGGGATGGGATCGACCCGAAATAGTGATCGTCAAGCTCCTGCCCCTTTGGCGGTTTTGTGCCAAATAACGTTCGGCCCGCCGTTTGAAGGTCTGGCCGTCGGTAGTAGAACTCCTCGTCGACTAGAAAGAACTCCTGCTCAGCACCACATGTCGCGGTAACGGGCTTCGACGGAGACCCAAATAGTCCAAGAGCACGACGCGCCTGAACGTCGATCACATCCATCGAACGAAGTAGGGGGGTCTTCTTGTCGAGTGCATCGCCGGCCCACGATGCAAAAACAGTAGGTATACATAGATACGCCCCACCCGGCCCCTCCATAATGAAGGCTGGTGAGGTCGGGTCCCATCCCGTGTATCCCCGAGCTTCGAAAGTGGCTCG
>CETH01002793.1_pt1 | contig 59808 bp, 58 predicted proteins | sample 361461 | NCBI WGS metagenome assembly CETH01 (sample SAMEA2622695, study PRJEB7988) | marine metagenome | isolation source: saline water (ENVO:00002010), including | reverse complement strand
AAAGAAATGCAATAAATCATTTTGCTTTTAAATATGCTATTTATTTGAAGAAATACTTAAAAAAACATGAAAAAGAGTAGTTTTTATATCATTGGCAAACATGCAGTAGTGGAGGCATTAAAAAACCCTTTGCGAAAGGTTTTAAGAGTGTTTTTAACAGAGGACTCAAAAAATAAAATAAATAGAGAAAATCAAAATCTAAATTTACTTAATAAAATTAAAATTTATTATAAAACTAAAAAAGAGCTTGATAGATATGTTGGCAAAGAAGAAATTAATCACCAAGGATTTGTAGCTGAAATTCAGCATTTAGACAAAATTATATTAAAAGATTTTTTAAATAAAAATTTAAATAGGAATAATATTAATTTTGTAGCTTTAGATGATGTTACAGATCCAAGAAATATAGGTTCGATTATAAGAAGTGCTGCTTCCTTTAGTATCGATGGGATAATAGTTAAGGAAAGATCTTTTCCAAGTGAAAGTAAATTAATGTATAAAGCTGCCAGTGGTTGTACAGAGTTAATAAATATTTTTGAGGTTTCAAATATAAACACGGCTTTAAAGTATTTAAAATCTAAGAATTTTTGGATAAGCGGTTTTGATATAGATGCAAAAAAAGACTTTGCAAAACATGAGTGGATGGGAAACAATGTTTTGCTATTTGGATCAGAAAGTCATGGATTAAATTATCAAACAAAAAAAAATTCAGATTTTTTATTTAAAATTATAATTGACAAAAAAGTAGAAAGTTTAAATATTTCAAATAGCGCATCGATTGTTTTTCATCATATTAAAAGTAAAAATAATTAATGTTTGTTAAACAATTTCTTACAGAATTTAAATAATAAAAATACTATTAGTTGAAATAAAATCTTAGGACTCATTTTGCTAAAACCTTTGTGTCTTACATGAAAATTAATGATAACTTCTTCTATTGAAAGATTCTTTTCTGTACTCAATATAATGTCAGCTAAAATTTTATAACCTTTTAAATGCAACTTATCTTTACAACTATAATATATTTCTTTTTTCATAATAAAAAATCCTGACATAGGATCTTTAAAATTTTTATTAAAAAGAATATTAAATATATTGTTTAAAAGTTTAGATAAAATAAATCTTAATGGATTAAGGTTAGTTGTATTTCTTGATGACAAATCTCTGCACCCAAAAACAATATCATACTTACCTGTTTGAAAAGTTTTTATTAATTTTATTATATCTGATGGATCGTGTTGTAAATCTCCATCCATTACCATGATATTTTCATGAATAGCATTATCAAAACCCAAAACACAAGATTTAGATAAATCTTTGGGACTCTCTTTTCTTACTATTAATTTTAAATTTTTATCTGCGATCTCATTAAAAATTTCTTCTGTTCCATCTTGGGAATTATCATCAACAAAAATTATCTGAAGTTTAACATTTTGATTTTGATCAAACTGATTTCTAATTCTGGATACAATTTCTTTTATATTATTCTTTTCATTCAAAATTGGTATGACTATGGAAATATTCATAATATATTTGTAAAATTTTTATTTTTAATTTGTATTAAAAAAAATCACTTAATGTATTATTGTATCTAAATTATATAACTAAATGAATAAAAATAAATTTAAATATAAAAGAAAATAGATATATGTTTACGAAAAGAAGTAGGATATTTACAAGTTTTTCATTTTTAAACTTATTACATCTTTTTAAAACAGTATTTTCAAATAAAAAAAATTTTGAATATAATTTAAAAGATTTTATTGGAAAAAAAAATATTTCTCTAACTTCGCAAGGAAGGGTTGCTTTATTTGATATAGTTAAATTGATTGTCACTAAAGAGAAGAATGAGATTATATTATCACCATACACTTTACCAGAAGTAGTATACGCAATAATTTATGCTGGGGGAAAACCAAAATATTTAGATATTGATATTGAAACTGGATTAGTAGAATCAAAAATATTAAGTGAGAGTATTAATGGTAAAACAGCTGCTGTTTTAATTACACATTTGTACTCCAATACAAAAAATATTTTAAATTTTGTAGAAAAATTTAATGGTAAAATTAAAATTATTGAAGATGCTGCTATTAATTTCGGATCAAAAGTTAATGGAAAGTTTTTAGGAACTTTAGCAGACTATGGTTTTTTTAGTTTCAATATTGTTAAGAATTTAAATACATTAAATGGAGGTGCAATTTATATTAAAAAAGATGAAGAGTTTAAAAATTATATTAAATCAAGGGCTAAAATACGATTCCCTTTAAAGGAAACTTTAAAGTTATTAATAACAACATTTATTATAAAAATTTTTTTTAATAACATATCTTTTCAATTTACATACTATTTAATTAAGTATGTTTATGACAATAATATTAAATTTATAATGAAAAAGATTTACCCTGTTATATTTCATGAATTTCATAAAAATATACCGAAACATTATACTTATGATTTCAATTTCTTAATGGATCACGTGGGATGCTTTAAACTTAGAAAAGTTAATGAAGATTTTGAATTAAGGATGAAAAAAGTTAATTTATATAAAAAATTTCTTGAAGAAAAGAATATTAAACATTTTAGATTTGAAAATATTGGCGAGAATAGTTTTTTAGAATATCCCGTGTTATTAAAAAAAACTAGTAATAAAAAAATGCACACTTTTCTTTTTAAAAAAGGTCTAGATATTAGACACACATGGTACATTAATAATGCGAAAAAAATTGATAATTATGAACCACGACTATTCAATAATACTGAGATTATAGAAGACAAAATATTTTGTTTACCAGTTCATCCAAATATTAAAGAAAAAGATATCTTAAGAATATGTAGTTTGGTTAATATGTATGAAAACGAATAAAAATCTAAACAAAATATTTGAATGAAAATTTGATATGACTTTTGTAGATAATGTTATAGTTGGAACGGGATTGAGTGCTATGGGATGTGCGCATATTTTATTAAAAAAACGAAAAAAATTTATTATTTTAGAAGCTTCAAAATTTAAAAAAAATTCATCAAATATTAAAAAAATATTTTTTGATAAAGATTCTACCCCAAAAGTATTAAATAAAAAAAACCATTTAGATATAATTAATAGTAAAATGTACGGTGGTAATTCTGTTATTTGGGGGGCAAATAGTCTGAGATTATTTAAATCACAGTTTAAAAGCTGGCCAATTAAATACGATGAATTAAAAAAATACTATAATTTCGCAGAAGAAATTTTAAATATAGATCATTTTAATGATGACATATCTAAATCTTTTAAATTTAAAAATTTTAATAACGAAAAAAAAAGATTATTTAATAAGAGTATTTTAGAAAAAACTTTAACCAATAAAAGAGGTTTTTCAACTACTAAAATTGGATTAACGAGATTGGCCCTAAATAATAATTATAATACATATTCAACTAAAGAATGGTTTGATATGAACCTTTCTAAAAAAAAATTAAAAATAAATTTCAACTCTGAAGTTAAGAGTTTCAATAAAATGAAAAATTTAATTAAAATCAATTTAAAAACAGGTAAAAAAATAACCTGTAAAAACCTTTTTTTGTGTGCCGGTCCAATATCAACAGCTAAAATAGTGCTTAACTCCTTAGATCAAAATATAGATTTAGTTGCAAAAGAAAGTTCATATTTTATTGCACCTTGTATTTTTAAATTCAAAAATGATAATTTTAATATCTTTAAAAATACTTCTCAGTTACAAATGTTTGATAAGGAAACTGGAATTTATAGTGAACTTAAATACGATCCTGATCTCTTAACAAAAGTTTTAAAAAAAAAATTTAGGTTTTTCAGTAACTTGATACCATCAAAATTAATTAAAAAGATTTATATTATTACAGGTTTTTTGCCAGATAAATTTAGTGAAAACAAACTAATCATATCAAAGAAATTAAATTCAAAAAAAATTTCATTGTCTTGGGTAAAAAACTTTAATTTTTCTAAAAGATTTATTAAAAAAAAAGTTATTAATTTGATCAAATCCTTATCAATTAGATTAGATTTTATTTTTTTTCCTTGGTCAATTAAATATTATAGCAAAGGGAGAAGCTATCATATTGGATCAAGCATTCCAATGTGTAGTAAATTAAATAAGATGAAGGTTTATACTAATAAAAATGGAGAACTTAATTTTAATAAAAATGTTTTAGTTTGTGATTCTTCAAATTTTACTAATATACCCTCTTGTTCTGTTGGTTTAACAATTTTAGCTAACTCTATGAGAATAACAAATATTAAATCAAATCGTTTATAAAATGCTATTAAAAAAATATATTTTTGTATTTATATTATTATTGTTCTCAATTTATTGTGCGATATCAGTTGGCGAGAGTTGGGACGAAAGATATGAATTGCTAAGAGGCAAAACCACTTTGGACTATCTATTTTCACTTGGAAGTATAAATAATTATATTCCACATAGAGAAGATAATTCAACAATGTACTTTAGTTTTTCATTTCTTATCTCACAGATGTTTCCAATTAAATATCAAATAGAGGTCAGTCATATAATTAATCTAGTCTTTTCTCTCGGAACTATTTATGGTTTGGGAAAGATTGGGAAAGAACTATTTGGTAAAAAAATTGGATATATAGCGTTCATATTATTATTCTTTTTACCATCGTTCTTTGGGCACATGGCAATTAACAGTAAAGATACTATTATTGCTTTTAGTCATGTATGGATTTTTTATTTAGTTATTAGGTATTTAAAAAAACAAACGCGGAATTTAGAAACATTTAAATATGTGATTTTTATTGCTGTTTTAGCCTCACTCGGAACTGGTATTAAACTTGTTTTTATTGGATCTTTACTTCCAATAGTATTATTTATTTTTTTAGAAATATTTTTTACAAAAAGAATCTTAAATAAAAATTTTTATAAAACAAAGTTTTTATATGATCTTGTATTTTCATTTTTAATTTTCTATATTGTATTATTATTTTTTTGGGTTGATGTTCATCCTAATATTTTTAAATTACCAATAAATTATTTCTTAGAATTATTTTCAAGTACTAGATTTATGGGATGGCCATTTAATTTATCTAATGGCGAATATTTCTTATCAAGAGAAGTTCCAAATGGATACTTTTTAATAAATTTACTTTTCAAGTTACCAGAGTTTATAATAGTATTATATTTAATCTTCATAGTATTTTTTTTCCAAATTAATAAATTTTTTCAAAAAAGTATTGAAAATTTTAAATATAAAATTTGTTTTTTTATTTTAATTTTATTGTTGCCTAATTTTGTTCTAATAAGTACTTCTTTCCCAGCTTATGACGGTATAAGGCTTTTTTTATGGGTCTTGCCATATGTTTGTTTAATTCCTGCTTTAACAATATATTATTTGTATAAAAATTTAAAATATTTACATTTAAAAATACTGTCAATTATTTTGTTTATTTTGATGAGTTACTTTTTTGTTAATTTTTTATCCATTACACCTTACCAATATACTTACCTTAATATCTTAAATGGAAAAAAAGATGAAAGATTTAAAAGATTTGAAAATGATTACTGGGGAGTATCATTAAAGAAACTTTTAAGTAATGTAAATTTTAAAAAAAATAAGTTTAATAAAATTGCTACATGTGGTGTGAATTTAGAAATTGTTAAAATATATCTAAAAAAAGAAAATATTACAAACGTGGAATATGTTCATGCAAATAATGCGGAATACATTATTATGACTAATAGAGTTGTAAAATTAGAAGAAAAATCAAATAGTTTAATCAATTGTTTTGAAAAATTTCCTGGAAGAGATATATCTGTAGTAAAAGCAAATGGAGTGATCCTTTCAAGAGTTAGGGCCTTGAACTAATTATAAATCTTATTAATACCAAAACAATACTTTGAAAACCTAGACTCTTTGAATCCTACTTTCTTTTCAACTTCGACTTTGTCAAAAAAAACACTGTTAACCTTTACCTCCATAACTGTATTATCAATTGAAATTGGACTAGATTTATTTTTTCCAGGTAAAGAAAACTGAATATTTTTATCATAAGTTATTCTTCCGATATTTTTAAGATGATAGTAACTTCTATCGTACTTTACTCTCAATTTCTCATGTAATGTTTCATCTATTCCAATTTTTTTTAAACTTTTATAAAAATTAACAAAACTATTTTCAAAATTTTTTATTACAATTTTTTCTCTATCATAATTATTTGTTTTTTTTATTTCTAAGTTGTTTAAGAAACCATTGTTGTATCCCCTAATTCTTACTTTTATTCTTGGTGTAATACCTTCTTCACTTAAACTAAAAAATTTGAATTGATTAGTATCATAATATATGCTTTCAACAACTCTATCAGGAAAAATTTTTTTTAAATTTTTAATTTTATCAAAATAATTTTCGTTATTTTTTGTAAAAATAAATTTAATTTCGTACCTTTTTATTGATTTATCTCTATTTAATTTCATTTTCTATTAAAATTTTAGAAAGATTATCTTTATCTATTTTTTTTAGAAAATTATCGCATTTAAACTCTGTAACTTGCAACCTAGAACCTTGGAATTCTCTTTTCTTCTTATAGGCAGAAAGACATATTTTTAAGTGGCTCATAGTCGCTTTACTGATAAATGTTTTAGAACTGTCTTTTGATGCAACACCAATGCTGCTATCTTGTACATTGATCTTATTTAATATAACTGTAGAGTTTTCACCCACTGAAATACCCTTGTCTCCGCACCTAATAACTTTGACATTATCAATTTCATAATTTCCATAAGAAAAATCAATACAATCATTTCCTGCAAAATTAACATCTAAATAATTAATTTTAATATTTGAAAAATCTAAATCTATCGCGTCATAAAAAGAGTTTTTGATAATAATATTATTAATGTTTCCTAATGAATTTTTTATATTAATAGAGTCTTCACAAATCATATCGTTACTATAAATATTTACATTTTTAAAATTTGATTCTAGAAAATTAACACACCCAGTTAATAAGTTTCTATCATACCTAATGCTGCTATGCTTAAATTTACTATTATCAAAGTCTTTCTCGAAGTAAAACTCTGTGTTTTCGAAGTTTCCATTAACAATTAATTTTGATTTACTATTTTTAAAAATAAATTTTAATGACTTTTCTTTAATATCCTTGTTAGTAAATAAATAAGTTATTGCATCTTTTAATATAATTTCATTTTTGTAATCAGAGATTTCTTTGAGATTATTACTGTTATTAAATGAGCCAAGATTAATTGGAAAGGCAGAAAACCCATCTAGTTTAACACTTGAGCCACTCTGTGAAATAAATTTTGAATATTCATTAAAATTAATTTGTTCGCATTTGGTTATTTTATTTTGGAGAATATCTAAAAAACACTTATTATAAACACCATCATACAAAAAAGTATAAATAATACTTTTTGATAGTTGCATATTATTTAATACTTTTGGCTCTGCGGTGGAAAGAAAATTAATTATTTTTTCCCTTATATCAGAGTACTTAGTGTTATATCTTGATAAATCAGTATTATATTTAAATTCTTTCTTATCTATATTTGTTTTTAAATATTGTGAGTATAAATCTTTCAAAACACATAGTTGAATAGGAGATAGTTTTTTATTTGTTAGAATTAAATAATCTTTTTTAAATTTATTTAAAATTTTCTCCTCTATTCTTTTGTTGCAATCTGCCTTTTTTGGAGGAAACTCTATCATTCCATCGTAGTACAGAGGGATGAACATTTTTTTAAAAGGTAAATAAATATACTTTCTATTGATTTCAGCAAGACCATGTGTCGAATAATTTCTCATAATTTTTAAAAAAAACTTTTCATTTATCACTCTATTATTTTGAAACTCAACGTCTGAAACATAAGAAATTGCTTCGGATGCTATTAAAGTTGAAATATCATTTTTTAAAAAATTATTATTATCGACTACGAACGATGATGAAAAATTTGATTTATAAACATCATTTTCAAAGTCGTTGAGATAGAAATGGAAATCATTCTTTTTTAAGATAACGGTCTCTGTTAAATTATTTCTTTCAAGAAATTCTTTTGTTGCATCTTCCTGAAATATTGCCCGGTACCTGTTTCCATTAAAGTTTACCTCAATCATTCTTGTATAAAGAGTTGGATAATCTAAATATGAAAGTAATAAACTCCAAAAAACCTCATTTTCGTTATTTCTAGTATGAGGTAAAAATAGATTAAACCTTGTAACTCCAAAAAAACTGTCATTTTCTATCTTAACTTTTAGGCTGGTCATAGGTAATCTAAGGTGATCCTTCCAGTCACCCATAATTCTAACTTTAGCCTTGATAGTTTTATCTTTTAGAATAATTTGTGCTTCATTCCATTTTTTATACTTTTTCTTAATATTTTTTTTTCCATCTATTTCAGAGTCTGCAAATGCTCGCATACCTCTTCTTAAATATTGATTATATTCGTAATTATTTAATTTAAACTCAAGATTACTTGGAATGGATAATTTTTTGAATGAATTTGCAGATGAATTTAAAATTAATATTAAATTTATTATTAATATTTTAATTAATAACTTAATCAATCTCATCTAATGATATATCGTAATTTTTTATTTTATTTTTCCATTTTTTCAGAAAACTATCTTTTTGATTTTGATTGGAAAATTTTGCTAACCCACTGATTTCATTGTTCTGATTTAATTTTTTAACTGAAAAATTTTTAACCACCATATCACTTGAAATAGATTTTATTTCATCATCATTTAATGTAGCATTAAAATTCATCAAAATTTGTTTACTACTAGTGTCATTTTTTTGTTTAATTTTAAGAAATTTTTCTATTAAAAAAGGAATTGTTGATAAAAGAATAATTAATAGTATAGAAATATTTATATCAACTTTTGCACTTATACCTAAGGTCAATAAACTAAAATAATGTACTAATTCATATGGTGTCCTTATTGGTGTTCTGAATCTAACAATAGATAACGCTCCTAACATACCGATACTCAATGCAATATTTGTTCCAATGACTGTTGTAATTACTAAGCCAATAATCGGTAATGAGATGCCAACATACAAATTAAAGCTGTTTCTTAACCATTTGTAACTAAAGAAAGAATGACTGATTGTAATAATCAAACCTCCTAGCGCACATACAAAGATTTTTAAAACTAACAAAAATAACTGAATGTTATCTGCAGAAAGTTTCTTATAAGCTAAATAAAATAATTCAAGAAAATCTTGCATAATTTAATTAAAAAAAAGGATACATTAATTTTAAAATAACAACAAGCATGCTATAAATTGGTGCATTAATCTTGCTAAAATTTATATTTTAGAATAATAGTTCTTTTGTGCCCTCATAGCTCAATTGGTAGAGCAACTGATTTGTAATCAGTAGGTTCGCGGTTCGAGTCCGTGTGAGGGCACCATACTATTAATCAAAGTTAATCCTCTCTTTTTCTATAACCAAAGGAAGTTTTCGTGCATGAACAAGAATATTCATCACGTACTCTCCTATAAAACCTAAAATAAATATTTGAAAAAATCCTAGTGTAAATAATCCTATTATTATTGGGGCAATACCAAGATCGAAGGAATCCCAATGCAGTATTTTCCAAAAGAAATAAATAGTAGCTACTATCAAAGATAAAAAGCTCATTATAAAGCCAGTTATTGTCATTAACCTTAAAGGAATTTTAGAATGTTTCACTATTCCTAGAATGCCAATATCATATAAAGTATAAAAATTATTTTTGGTTTTGCCTCCTAATCTTTTAGGTTGGTGGTACTTAATTAGTTTAATTTCATTTGTAATTTCTGAAATCAAGCCTCTGAAATATGGATATGGATCATCTATTTTTTTAATGAGATCTATTATGCTTTTGTCATAAAGACCTGAGCCAGTAGTATTAATTAATAATTTTTCATCTGAAATCTTATTGATGAATTTGTATGCAATATTTTTGATTTTATGAGTTAAAGAATTTTCCTCAGCACTATCTTTTTGCGCCATAACAACTTTGCTCCCTTTTTCCCATTCTTTTACATACTTATCAATTAATTCAATAGGATCTTGAAAATCGGACATCATTAAAATTATTGCATCGCCAGAGGCTTGGAACATTCCATAAATCGGAGATCTTATATGTCCAAAGTTTTTTTTGTTAATTATAACTTTTAATTTTTTATTTTTTTTGGTCAACTCTTTTAAAATTTTTATAGTGTCGTCAGTCGATGAATTATCGATAACTATATGCTCATAGTCATATTCAAAATTACCCATTTTTTTTGATATTTCTTCGCAGAGTTTATTAATATTTTCTGCTTCATTAAAAGTAGGAGTGACAATACTAATTAATTTCTTCATTTTAATATGTTTATCAAATATTCAAAATATCATCTAATGATTTATTTAGATAAAGTCTATTCTTTAGGCCAAATTTTGACTTAGCTTTTTTGATATTTGGTACATAATAATCTTTTTTATTATTTTTTCTCAAAATTAATTGAAAATTAGATTTGTGTTTTTTATGAATTATCTTTGATAAATTTTCCATATTTATTTCCTGGTCTGAGCCAATATTTACTATGTCATAAGAATTTTTTACTTTTGTTATAATCTTCAATAACCATTCTGACAAATCTTGTGAGCTCATGTAACTCCTTACTGTGTTGGGATTATTGACAAAAATCTTTTTTCTAATTTTGAGAGAATTGATAAAATTGGATATTGCATAATTTTTTTCTTTTAAAATTTGGCTACCAATAAATGTGAAACATCTTGCTATTACTATATTTAAATTTTTGTTACTGATTTTTTTTAATATTTTCTCCATTTTGTACTTATTCATTGCATAGGCTTTTTTATAATTATTAAATTTTTTTATTTTATTTATACTTATTTTCTTATTTTCAACTGTTTCATCTTTATTTTTAATTACTCCGTAAACTGCACCGGAACTAGTGAAAATAATTTTTGTTTTACTTTTATTTTTTTCAATTAAATTTTTAAAATGCTCAAATAATTTAAAAGATTTATCCTGATTTTTATCATTAATTAAGTAAAAAATATAATCTGTATGGGGTAAATACTTAATTTTTTTAATATCTCCTCTTAAACAATTAACTTTTACTTTTTTAATACTTTTGCCTATCCGAATATTTTTTCTTGAAACTAAAATAATCTTATTTATTGAAAATTTCTTTAATCCATTTATTTTTATGTATTCAATTAGGGACTTACCTATAAAACCTGACGCTCCGAATATTAATAAAGTTTTCAAATTAAATTAATTATTGCTTGTTACCTTGTTTTAATTCATAAACATGATTTACTTACTTATTAAGTTTAAATTAAAATGATAAAAATTGAAATATTTATAAAAGGTTATAATGAATGCGATTATTATAGGAACGGGTAAAATAGGTATTGATTTATACATAAAATGTTTAAAAAGTAAAAATTTTAAAAAAATCTACATATTCAATAGACATAAATCATCTGAAGGGGCGAAATATTGCAGAAAAAAAAAATTTAATTATTCTTCTGATGGTATCAATGGTGTATTAAAAAAAATTGATAAAAGCACTATCGTTTATGATGCAACATCTGCAAAATCAAATTCTTTAATAATTAAAAAATTAAATAATAAACTTAAAAATAAATATTTTATTAATTTAACACCATCAAGAGTTGGTAAATTTTTAGTTCCGTATATAAACAAAAATAAAATACCAAAGAAAGTGAATTTGATTACTTGTGGTGGGCAAACCTCAATACCAATAATTAAGGAGTTAAAATCTGTTTTAAAAAATAATATAAAATATGTGGAGTTAGTATCAAGTATTGCTGCTAAAAGTGCAGGTCCTGCAACTCGACAAAATATTGATGATTATATAACTACAACTGAAAATGCGATTAATGATTTGGTAAAAATTCCAAAATCAAAAGTTATAATAAATATTAACCCATCAATACCCCCGGTAAATATGATGAACTCATTATTCTTTGAGCTTAAAAGACCTATTAATAAAGTATTGTTCAATAAAGTTAAAAAACAAATAAGTAATATAAATAAAAAAATAAAATCTTATATTCCTGAGTACAATGCAAAAATTTTTAATTCACTTGAGAAAGATATTATTAGAATTACAGTAAGAGTAGTTGGACAAGGAGACTATCTACCAACATATGCTGGAAATTTAGACATAATAACTTCTTCTGCTGTACATCTGTCAAATTACATAAATGAAAAATAAAAAAATAATAATAAGTGACGTTACACTTAGAGATGGAAATCATGCCGTTTCGCACTCAATTGATAAAAGTATTATTAGAAAATATTGTGAGGCAATAGAAAAAACAAAAATTAAAATAGTTGAAGTAGGACACGGTAATGGATTAGGTGCATCCTCGTTATCAATTGGCAAGTCCATTATTTCCGATAAAGAAGCTATAACAACAGCGAGAAAATATTTAAAAAAAACAAAATTATCGGTTCACTCTATACCTGGCTTTTCAAGAATAGATGATGTTAAAAAATCGATTGATTACGGTGTAGATATTTTTCGAATTGGAACTAATTCTTCAGAAATAGATACGACTTATCAACAAATTGAATTTTGTAAAAAAAATAAGGTAGAAGTGTGGGGCGTATTGATGATGGCTCATTTGGTTTTTGATAAAAGGAAAAGTTATATTAAAACAATTCAATTTTTAAAAAATATGGGTGTGAAAACAGTAATTATAATGGATTCTGCAGGTATTTTTCTTCCTCATGATATTGAAAATATTTTTAAAAATTTGAAAAGAAAATTTAAAATAAACTTTGGTTTCCACGGTCATAATAACTTTGGCTCAGCAGTATGGAACAGTGTGACCGCATACTTGAATGGAGCTAAAATCATAGACGCCTCAATAAAAGGTTTTGGTGCAGGATCTGGAAACACTCAATTGGATATTTTGGTTACTGTTTTAGAGAGGCTAAATATAAAAACTGGGCTTGATCTTGGAAAAATTTATAAAACTGCAAAAATTTTTCCAGATTTCTTTAAACAAAGAAAAGTAAAATATAAAAATCCTTTTACTGAACCAAAGAATATAATGAGTGCAAATTATGGATTATTTTCTGGTTTTGCCTCAAAGGTCGATTACTTTTCTCAAAAATATAATTTGGATGACATAGAAGCTTTTAAGGCTATAGGTCAAAAAAAATTAGTAGCTGGACAAGAAGATCTAATTTTTAATATATTGTTTAATTTAAAAAACTCAAAATAATCTTAAAATAATTTAGACTTTTTATGTAATGGAACTAAAAGACTTTTTTTTAATTCACTTCTTTTTAGCATTGGCGATAAATCTTCTAATGGTGGGGAAACAATATTTCCTGATTTATCAATAAAGGTTGATAACTTTGGATAAAAATATTGCTCGGGGTCCATAAAAACTTCACAAATCATTGGATGTTTTTTTCTAAAACTTTTTTTCATAAAAATCCTATAGTCAGACCAAGTTTTAATTTTATAATATTTCATATTGAAAGCTTTTGACAATTTTTTAAAATTTGGGCACGTAATTCCTGTATCTTTATTTACAGAATAATATCTTCCAGCAAAGAAATTTTTTTGTGTATGTTTGATCATTAAATATCCGTCATTATTAAAAATAAATATTTTTATCGGTAATTTGTAATGATCAACTGTTTGTAATTCTTGTAAATTCATCATGATACCGCCATCACAATTTAAACAAATTATTTCGCCTTTATTTCTTGCAAATGATGCGCCAATAGCTCCTGGTAAACCAAATCCCATTTCTCCTAAACCTTGAGAGGTCATCATGAGTTGTTTTGATTTGATTTTCATAATTTGGTGTCCACTTAAAAGAGCTGTTCCCATATCAGTAACTATACAATCATTAGATCTTAAATCTGAAGAAAATTTTTCTAAAAAATTGTAAGAATTTATATATCCATTGATATCACTGTGGGTTTTTTTTTCTAAATGAGGGTATTTTTTAAGCGTCTTTTGGCAGTACTTTATCCAATGTTTATTTTCTGCGGTTAAAGAATAATTTTTTTTAGTCTTTAATAATTTTTCTAAAAAAAACTTTGCGTCTGAAATAAAATTTAACTTTGATTTTTTTTTAAATCTTTTAATTTCATTCTTATCTATATCAACTTGAATAATTTTTGCATTTCGAGCAAACTCATCCATTACATATCCCACCATAGGAATTGACATTCTTGCACCAATTGAAATAATTAGGTCACTACTTTGAAGAATTAAATTTGATGCTCTATTTCCATAAACACCAGGTCTACCAAAATTCAATTTATGATTTGAATCGATCAAATCAATGGCTGACCAACTTAAAAAAAATGGAATAGGAATTCCTTTAAGTAATTTTGGAATCAGCTGTTGACCGCCTGATAGTTTAATTCCACTTCCAAACCAGAAAACAGGTCTCTTTGCTTTTTTTAAATGTTTATATAAATTATTGATTGAAGACGAACTAACTTTAAACTTTTTTCTTATTTTGTATTTTTTTTTATTATTTTTTTTTAAGGGAAATGTACTACCCTGAACATCTATAGGAACATCTATCCATACGGGGCCAGGTCTTCCATTGATTGATATTTCGTAGGCTTTGTTTAACTCAAACTCCAAATTTTCAGGGCTAAAAACTCTTTTATTATACTTTGTAATTTTATCAACCATCAAGGTTGAGTCAAAACCTTGGACACCCCACATTCTCATTCCTTTATAGGACTTGATTGCTGTAGTTTTTTCTTGTCCTGATATTATTATGCCTGGTATGGAATCTGCCCAAGCTGACATTACTCCTGTTATAGAGTTAGAACTCCCTGCACCAGCGGTAACTAGGCAGGCACATGGTCTTCCTGTAATTCTATAATAAGTTTGCATCGCCATTGTAGCTGCTTGTTCATGATGCACATTTATTATCTTAGTATAATTTAATTTGTTCACAGAGTCGAAAATATGTGAATTTGCAGAACCAATAATTCCAAAAGCATGTCTTATTTTTTTTCTTTTCAAAAAAATTGCAATAGCATCACTACCTTTAATTTTATTAAACCTTTTATTTCTTGAGACTTGGATTTCTAAAGACATTTATTTACCTTTTTTTATAAATTTAGAATTTAATATACATTTATGAATATATGAAATATTTTTTTTTGAAAGTCCTTGATGGCATCCAATCAGTAAACCAAATTTCATTATATAGTCTGAATTAGGAAATTTATTTATTTTATTTTTATTTGTAATAAGATTTCTAAAGCCAGGGTGACGTAAAATATTGCCACTAAATATTGGTCTTGTTTGAATTTTATTTTTTTCTAAATAAACTTGAAAATCCTTTCTGCTAAAATTTAATTTATTTTTTAAAATAATAGGATAAGCCAAAAAATTAGTTTTTACTTTATTATTAATTTTTGGAGTAATAAAGTAATTTTTCAATTTATTAAAAAATTTATAATGAGTTAAAAAGTTTTTATTTCTTATTTTAGAAAAATGTTTAAATTTCTTTAATTGCTCTATTCCAAAAGATGCTCCTATTTCTGATGGTTCAAAATTATAACCAGCCTCCGAAAATACGAATTTTCGGTCATAATCAACACCTTTTAGTTTAATATTTAATCTTTTTTTAATATTTTCTGAGTCTTTTATCAAACTAGACATTCTACCCCAGCTTCTTAATACTTTGGCTCTTGAAAAATAATCTTTATTATTTGTAAGCATCATTCCTCCGTTACCAGCACAGCTTATTACATGTGATCCATAAAAACTTGTAATTGAAATATCACTATAAACGCCTGTTGATTTATCATTTAATTTTGCTCCTAATGTATCTGCTGAGTCTTCAATAACTTTAAGTTTGTATTTATTGGCAAGTATTCTAATTTTTTTCCAATCAGGAATATTTCCAATTAAATTTGGGATGAGTAATGCTTTTGTTTTTTTAGAAATTTTTTTTTCTATTTTCTTAACATCAATTTGAAGAGTTTTAACTTCGCAGTCAACAAGAACTGGATTCAGGTTGCTCAACATCACTGAGGAAACAGCAGTTCCAAAATTTAGACATGGAAGAATTATCTCACTTCCTTTTGGAAAATTCATTACTTTTAAAGCCAATATTAATGCTGAAGATCCAGAATTAACCATTAAACCAAATTTTTTTGAAAATAGTCCTGCAATTCTTTTTTCAAAAGTCTCCACTGATCTTCCCATTTGGGTTGAGGCCTTAAGTGTTTTTAAAACAGCATTAATTTCTTTGCTGTCATAAACATTTTTTCCATATGAAATTTTATTAGTCATCTATTAATTTAAATAATCTTTAATTTGTTGTTCACACATTTGTTTATACCCTTTAATCTTAACACTTTTATTCCATTCTAAAATTTTATTTAAAGATTTATTCAGGCTCCATCTTGGTTTCCATTTTAAGATCTTTCTAGCTTTAAAATTACTTAACCTTAAATAGCTCGTTTCTGGTTTAAAATCTTTAGAATTATTTTTAGCTGTTTTAACTTTAAGTTTAAGAGATTTTGCGAAATAATTTGCTAAATACTTTACTGATTTACAATTTGATATATTAGGTCCAAAATTCCAGTTTTGAGTTACTTTGTTCAATTTATTTTTGTTTAACCTTTCTGCTAAAAGCAGATATCCACTTAAAGGCTCTAAAACATGTTGCCATGGTCTTGTGGAACTAGGATTTCTTAGTATGATTTTTTTATTTTTTTTAGCAAATCTATAAATATCGGGTATTAGCCTATCCTCTGAATAATCCCCACCTCCAATAACATTACCAGCTCTAACGGTTGCTAGCTTTTGAGAAGATGATCTATTAAAAAAAGAATTATAGTAAGAAGAAAATAAGTGTTCAACACACACCTTTGAGGAACTATAAGGATCTATTCCACCAAGTTTATCAGTTTCTTTAAAAATTTTATTTTTCTTATTATCATAAACTTTGTCAGTAGTAATAATAATACTTGATTTAATTTTTTTTATTTTTCTAATACACTCTAAAATATTTAAAGAACCTACAACGTTCGTGTCAAAAGTTTCTTTTGGGAGAAGATAAGAATATCTTACTAAGGGTTGAGCTGCTAAATGAAATAAAATTGTAGAGTTTGAATTCTTAATTTCATTGTAAATTTTTTTGTAATCTCTTACATCAGCAATGATTGATTTTTTAATTATTTTTTTAATATTAGCTAAATCATATAAACTTGGATTTGTATTAGGTTTTAAAGAATATCCTGTAACTTCAGCACCCAAATATTTTAGGAAAATACATAGCCAGCTACCCTTAAAACCAGTATGACCAGTTACAAAGACTTTTCTATTTTTCCAGAAATTTTTATCAATATTATTATAAATCATGGATTATTTAATTAACATTTGAAATATAATTTATCAAATACTAATGAGTATAAAAAATGAAATTACAGATATTTATTGAATTTTTAAAATAGTAGATTATTGTCAAAAGTAAATCTTAATGAATTTTTGTATTACAGGTGTAACGTCAGGTCTTGGAAAAAACTTATTAGAAAAACTCATAATAAATACAAATAACAAATTTTTTTTAATATCTAGAAATTCTAAAGAATTAGAAATTATAAAAAATAAATATTCAAATTCAAAGGTTTATAATCATGATTTACAAGATATAGAAAACACAAAACAAATAGCTGATAAAATCAAAAAAGATTCTAATAACAATATTGATGTTTTAATTTGTAATGCTGCGGAAGGATCTTTTGGAAACATATCTGAAATACCTACAAATAATTTCATCAAAGATATAAGTATCAATTACTTGTCTAATGTTATTTTAATTAAATCTTTTTACCCTTTAATGATTTCAAAAAATTTTGGTCATATTATTAATATATCATCCGGAACTGCAATTATTGGTTTAAAAAATACATCCAGTTATTCAGCAAGTAAATCATCAATGCAAAATCTAATAGAGTCTTTATATTTTGAAAATATGAAAAAAAATATTTATCCAAAAAATATTTTTCCAGGATCAATAGATACTAATTTTGATCAAAAAAATAAATTTTATGGTAATAATGAAAAAATAAATATTATTAAAAAAAAAAATACCAACATTATAGCGGACAGGATAGTAAAAAATATGTTTTCAAAGAAATTAAATATTTTTTGTCAACCCTCACCTAGATTATCTTTTGTATTGAAACTTTTTCCATTTATTGAAAAATTAAGAAGAACTATTTTTTAATTCTTTTATAAAAATCGGAAAAAAATAAATCCTTTTTGTCTGTTACTTTTTTAATTTTGATAAATTTTTTACCTAATAAATAATTTTTAAAAAAAGTTTTATTTTTAAAAAAGAAATCTTTAGAGATATAAATTTTATAATTTTTACTTTGTACATACTCATATAAAATTTGAAACTTTTTAATTTGTTGTTTTTGACTATTTTTATTAAAAATTTGATTTACATTTATACTAACCCCATCATCAGCAAAGGATAAATAATTTTTATTTTTTTTATGAATTTTTATCCCTGTGATAAATGTCTTTATTTTTAATCTTTGACATTTTTTTATGAATTCTTTTAATCCATTGGGCAAGTCTTTTTTTTTAATAATAAATTGAATTTCAAAAAACGCGTTTGGATAAATACTTTTTTTAACATCGATTCCATTAGAATCTAATGGCCATGCTACTTCTTTATAAGAACTCTTAAATTCCTTTTTCTTAAATTTAAAACTATGGAAAAATAAAAAGTTTAGATATTTATTTAAATTAAATTTTGTAAAAAAAATAAAAACTTTATTTGTTAAAAAACCATTAATCTTATTAAATATTTTTTCATTTTTAATTGTTTTTCTTTTAAACTCGCCGTCCCCTTTTGACTTAAATATTATACCTCTACCAAGTTGTGAGCCGGTAGAATAAAAGTCAATCCATCCATACAAATATTCATATTTTTTTTTGTTAAAATATATTTGTCTTATTAATTCTTTATAATTCTGACATTTATAAACATTTGTTACGTATGAACTGCTTATTCTTTTAAGTCTAAGTTTAATTTTAGTTACTATTCCGATAAGGCCTAATCCACCAACAACAGATCTGAAAATTTCTTTGTTTTTAATTTTTGAACATCTAACTACCCTTCTGTTTGAGAGTATTACTTCAAGTTCAATTATATTTTCACCAAAGTTTCCATGTGCAAAAGAATCTTTTCCATGAACATCATTAGAAACGCAGCCACCAACAGTAACATTTGGATAACCGGGAGAACTATAAATAGTCCATCCAAACCGATTAATTTTTTCAATTATATCAGAAATTTTATAAAATGGACTAACTGTTAAAATCCCCTCTTTTTTATCTAATTTAAATACATTTTCAAAATCTTTTAAATTAATAACAATATTATTAGTATTAAAAATAGTATCAAACCAACTTAATGAGGAGCCAATACTTAAAATCTTATATTTTTTTTTTTGTGAATATTTGATTAAGTTAAATATTTGCTTTTTATTTTTTGGATAAAATATTTTTGACTTACTAGATCCATAGTTAGAATAATTTCTTCCGATGTAACTGATTAATTTCATTTATAATTCTTTTTAAATATATTCAACACCTGTTTCTCGAAAACTTTTTTTTCATTCAAAATCTTTTTTTTATAATTATTAAAATTTTTTAACTCTTTTTTATGATTAAAAAAAATCTGATTTATTAAAATTTTTATCTTATTTAAATTTGAATATTTTTCAGTAAATTTAAATTTTGATTTAATGGGTATATCTATATTGTTATTTGCACTACCTTTCATATTGGTAATAACACAATTATTAAATAACATTGCTTCTCTAGGCATTCTATCCTTACCTGGGTGAAAACCAAAATCCATATAAATTTTAGTTTTTCTAAAAATGTCAATTATTTCTTTTGAATTTAAACCAGATAGTTTAATAAAATGAAAACCTGTATATGATTTTATTAAATTAATAAAATAATTACTCTTGTGCGAATAACAAATTATATTTAATTTTTTTTTTATTTTACTTTTAGAACTTTTTATTAAAATATCTCTTTGATAATCATAAAGAAGTTTTGAATTGGGTAATTTTTTTTTTAAATAATTATATGCATAATCTGATTGCATCAAATGTAATTTAGCCTGCTTAATTTCATTACATTTATTAAGATTTGTATATTTATAAATAGTTTTTAAATAATCCTGCAATGTAAATATACCAAAATAATAATTAGTTATTTTATTAAATATTCTTATTAAGTTGTAAGGTAATTTAATTATAGATCTTTTGTATTTATTGTTTTCGCTTATGAATTTAAATCCAAAATAATTGTCTAAACTTAACCACCAAATTATTTTTTGAATTTTTTTATATTTTTTTGCATAAAATAAGAATTGATAATACTCGGGAATTATTAATATATTGTTATTATCATCATCTATTTTTTTACAAAATTTGATTGAATAATTCTTATAATATTTATGAACTGGATTATTTTTGTTTTCAGGAATATAGTAAATAAATACATTTGTTTTTAGAGAATTTTTTAATACGTATGCAAGCTGATGAAGAGCTTCTGGACCACCAGTTGCTACATTTGCTGGTACCATGATATAAATTTTACAATTATTATTGACTTGAATAGTTTTATTGTTTGAAACCATCTGTATTTTAATATCATAATATGTATAAAAATAATTTATTAAAATGAAAAAAATTAAAACTGATTTTTTAATAGTAGGTTCTGGACTTTACGGCTGTGTTTTAGCCGAAAGAATATCGTCATTTTTTAAAAAAAAAGTAATTATTGTCGAAAAGAGAAATCATATTGGGGGCAACTGTTTTAGTGAAATAGATAAAAAAACAGGAATAGAATACCATAAATATGGAACACATATTTTTCATACATCCATCAAATCAGTTTGGGACTATTTGAAAGACTTTACAGAATTTAATAGTTATAGACATCAGGTTCTAACTAGATATAAATCTAAAACATACCAACTACCAATCAATTTAGAGACAATTAATAATTTTTTTAAAAAAGATTTTAGTCCCTTACAGGCAAAAAAATTTATAATTAAAGAGGCAAAAAAATTTAGTAAAAATAAATATCAAAATTTTGAAGATAAAGCCCGTTCACAAATAGGTGAAAGGTTATATAAAGCTTTTATAAAATATTACACATTTAAACAATGGGGAAAAGACCCCAAAAATTTACCTTCTTCTATTTTTAATAGACTGCCCTTAAGATTTAGTTATAACGAAGATTATTACAAAACACCTTTTGTGCAAGGTATACCTCTGGATGGTTATACCAGCATTTTTAAAAGATTAACGGAGAGTCCAAATATAGAAATAATTTACAATACTAATTACGAACTTGAACATAATTACGATGTTAAATATTTGACAATTTATACTGGTCCGTTGGACAAATTAATACGCAATAAATTTGGAAGCCTAGAATGGAGATCATTAAAATTTAAGAAAAAAATATTTAATTTACAAGATTACCAGGGAACCTCTGTAATAAATTTTCCAGAACTAAAGTATAAATACACCAGAATTCATGAACCAAGACATTTGCACCCTGAAAGAAATTATGGAAATAAAACTTTAGTAATCGAAGAGTATCCAGTTATCAATATTGATGAACCATATTACCCAATTAATGATGAAAAAAATAGAGAAAGACATAAAAAGTACAAAAATTTCTTACTAAATAATAAAAACAGAAAAATTCTTTTTGGAGGAAGATTAGCTGACTATGCATATTATGATATGGATATGACTATTTCAGCTTCTTTGAAAAAATTTAATTTAATTAAAAAAATGCTTGGTTGACTTATATGAATAGAGTTTTATTGACTGGAGGTGCTGGATATATTGGAAGCCAGGTTGCGAACTTACTTTTAGACTATGGGTATAAAGTTACTATTATAGATAATCTTATTACTGGTAATAAAAAACTGATACCCAAAAAATCAGATTTTGTAAATTGTGATATCTCTAACAAAAAAAAAATTGAATATATTTTAAAAAAAAATAATTATATTACCGTTATGCATTTCGCTGGCTTGATAAAAGTTGAAGAATCTTTTAAAAAACCAAAAAAATACGATCTTTATAATTTTAAAAAAGCAAAGATTTTTTTAAAGACTTGTATAGACAATGGTGTCAAATCAATTATTTTTTCATCTACTGCCTCTGTTTATGGAGAAGGTTCTGGAAAAAAATATACAGAAAATAGTTTTAAGAAACCTTCAAACCCTTATGCAAAATCTAAGTTAAAATTAGAAAATTTTTTAATAAAAAACTCTAATAAAAAAAAAATTAAATATATAATTTTAAGATATTTTAATGTAGCTGGCGCAGATAGCAAGATGAGAACTGGTCTAATTGATAAAAAATCTAGTCATTTAATTAAGGTTGCATGTGAGGTTGCAACCAAAAAAAAGAAAAAACTAATTGTAAACGGAAATGATTACAATACAAAAGATGGAACAACTATCCGAGATTTTATACATGTACAGGACTTAGCACACCTACATATTTTATCCCTTAAATACTTACAAAAATTTAAAAAATCAGAAATATTTAATTGTGGTTATGGAAAAGGGTACTCTGTATTAGAAGTAATTAGGACAATGAACCAGATTTTATCTAAAAAAATCCCCGTAACTTTTGGAAAGAGACGACAAGGTGACTTAACATCTGTCATAGCGGATGTGTCTAAGATAAGAAAAAAAATACGGTGGAGACCTAGATATAATAATTTAAAATTAATTTTAAAGTCCTCTCTTAAATGGGAAAGAAAAGTATAAATTTTTAAAATATGTTTTTTTTAAAAGAATTTTACTCTAAAAAAATCAAACAGTGCAGCATCGTTGAATCTAGGAAAAAACTAGAAGATGGAAATAATAAAAATTTAATTTATTTGTTAGAAAACAGACTTCTTTGGATGAAGAAATTTATTAAAAATAAAAAGTATATAATTGAATTAGGGTGTGGAAATGGTGCAACCAAAAAAATACTTAATAATAATAGAATTATTCTTACAGATATTCAAAAATATCCTTGGATTTCAAAAAAAGTTGATATGACAAAACTAAATTTAGGAAAAAAATATTTAAAAAAAATCGACGTTTTCATAATAAATCATGCATTACATCATTGTCCAAATCCTGCAAAACTAATTAAAATGATGAGTAAATACTTAAAAAAAAATGGTATTATAATTTTGAATGAGCCTGAAACGTCTTTTTTTTTAAAATTAATACAATTTATTTTAAATGATGAGGGATGGTCATATAATGTAGATGTATTTGATTATAAGAAAAATATTTTTAAACCTAACAGTATTTGGGACTCAAATACAGCTGTGGCAAGTCTTTTATTTAGCAATGAGAAAAAATTTCACAAAAAATTTCCAGAATACAAAATATTAAAAAATGAGTTATCTGAGTTTAGCATTTTTTTAAATTCTGGTGGTGTAGTACAAGACACTTTCTATATCCCCACAAATAGGTTTATATTTAATTTACTTGAAAAATTTGATAATATTTTAATATATCTTTTTCCAAATATTTTTGCTTTAAACAGGAGAATTGTTTTAAAAAAAATAATATAAAAATTAATTTTTTAAGTCTGGGCATTCTAAAAAGATATGTTTGTCTAAAATTGGCGTGATATTAATTTTTTTATAACATTCTTTATTTAAAATTTCTTTTATAACATCGTCGTCTCCATACAAAGGTTTTACTGTATAAATAGACTTAATATTATTTATTCTTATTTTATTTATAAAAAAATCCTTATAGATATAAAAATACTTATGATCTTTAGAGGGATATATGTGGAAATAATACCATACTTTGTTAGGAGAAAAATCATATTCTGAATTTATTACCGAAATAAACTGATAATCTGTTACAATGATTTTTTTATTTTTATCCTCTTTTATCAAATTAATAGCTTCTTTTAAAATCTTTATCTCATTTTGAGGATTGTTAATGTATTGTGGAGTTATCCACTTAAGTCCTTTTAATTTCGGGTGAATGATTTTTGCATCAATGGACTTATTAATATCAGCCTTACTTAAATCCATAAAATCTCTTTTGTGAATATAATAATACCAATAATAAACTGTTGAACAGATACTCAATATTAAAATTATATAAAGTAAATAATTTTTATTTTTAAAATATTCATTATAAAAAATATGTGAAAAGGCGAAAAGTATTGGGATTAAAAAAAATATATATTTTCCATTAATAGTCATTAACTGATGTGTTACGAGAGAGAATGATAAACCAATTAAAGAAAGAATCACTAAAAGTTCTGGATTTTTGTAGTATTTTTTTTTATTTATAAAATTTTTAATAGCTAAAATCACTAGAATTAAGTAGCCTAAATGAATTAATTTAAATCTTAAAAAAAACCTTTGGAATTCAAAAGGAAAAAGGAAACTTAGTCTGCTTTCGCCTAACGACATAGGGTAAAGTATGTATTGCTGATAAAAAGAATTTAACGGAATATTACCTAAATATAAAAAAAGAAAAAAAACAGATAATGAAATAAACGAACCTAAAAAAGTATACAATAAATTTTGAAACTGAAAATTAAAAATTAAATGAGTTAAATATAAAAAACCTATAACTAAGAAAATATAGCCTGTTGGGGTCTGTTTTGTTAGGAATGATAAGACGAACATTACTGGAAGAAAAAACCAGTATTTTTTTTCATTAGTTTTTAGAGCCAGTATAAAAGAATATACTCCAATTGTTGACAGATAAGCTGATTGATGGTCGACATAAGGCGTACCAGAGGATGGATAAGCTAAAATTGAAACTAAAATAGTATATATGAAGCAATAATCTATACTTAGCTCAAATTTATAAAGAGTATAAAAAGTAGCTAGTGCAAATAAAAAATTAAATACTGATGCATGTAAAACGTAACTAAACCAAGATATACCTAAAATATTAAATAAAAATGCTTGAACCAAATCCATAAAAGGTCCTGTAATAGTCCAATAATCTTTAAACGGATACTTTCCGTTTAAAACATCGTAACCAGAGTTAAATGGAAAAAAACTATCAATTGGTTGAACACCGATAAAGCCATAGTATTGATTGAATAATATTGAGATTAAAAAAATTAAAAAAATATATATATACTCTTTATTTTTAAAAAAATTAATTATCATTATTTATTATCCAAGAATTAATTTTAATATTTGAGTAACAAGGAGGTTAAAGTAAATAAAAATAGCTGCAGTAGTTATATATAATAAAACGATCAAATTATTTTTCGTTTTTCTTTTTTTAATTAAATCAACTGGATCTCTATCAAAAATTGATTCTTTTTTTTCAGTCTTAAAATCATAAGTAAACATCCAATAATTTACATTATTTTCATTTTTTATATCAGTGCTTATACTTTTAATTTTTTTGATTATAAATTTAGCTAATTGATATAAAACTATTAATGCAAAAATAGATGTAATCATATTAATATATATTAGATCTTTTTTTTTGTTCTAAAGAGATTTTTTTTAATAAACTTTCATTTGAATTAAATAAAATTTTTAATTTAATTTTTTTATTAATTTTTACTTTTGCAAGTTTAACATTTCTGATTTCATTATTATCAATCACACCAGATATGGGTCTTTTTTTTGGATCAATATTTTGAATAAAAATTTTCTTTTTGTCAGAAATTATTTTTCCCTTCCAACGCCTAGGTCGAAAAGGGCTTATTGGTGTTATAGCAAGTTTTTTAGAGTTAAGAGATAAAATTGGCCCATAAACAGATAAGTTATAAGCTGTGCTGCCTGCTGGAGTTGAAATCAAAACACCGTCCCCTACTAATTTTTTTATTAAGAACTTATTGTTAACTTTAAGTTTTAAAAATGCTGTTTGCTTGCTTTGTCTCAAAAGGGATAGCTCGTTAATAGCTAGAAAAGAACTTTTTTTATTTTGTATATTGGTTATTAAAACTTGCAGTGGATAAATTGTTGTGACCTTAGCCTTTTCAATTTTTTTTTTAAAATTTTTTATATTATACCTGTTCATTAAAAAACCAATTGATCCACAGTTTATTCCGTAAAATGGTTTTCTGAATTTATAATATTTTTTCATTGTTCTAAGCATGAACCCATCACCTCCCCCAACAACAATTATTTTACTTTTTTTTACAGGAATGTTTTTATTTTTTTTAAAAAAAATTTTTTTTAATTTTTGTGATTTAATTGTTTTGTCAAAAATAAAGTGGATCTTTTTCATAATATTTAATGGTGCCCTCGGCCAGACTCGAACTGGCACTCCCTTACGGGCAAGGATTTTAAGTCCTTTGTGTCTACCATTTCACCACGAGGGCTTTTTTGCATATTAATACATTTAATTTCCAATAAAGTGAAGATTTAGTTTTCTAATATTTTTTTCTATTCTATGTTCGAATAAATACAATCCCTGCCAAGTACCTAAAATTAAATTATTATCTTTAATAGTTAAAGACAAGTGGTGGTTAGTTAGTGCTGATTTAATATGGGCGGGCATATCATCTTTGCCTTCTGAACTATGTATATAGCTTTTATCCATTGGGACTAATTTATCAAAAAAATTTTTCAAATCTTTAAGCACATCAGGGTCTGCATTTTCCTGTATAATTAATGATGCACTGGTATGTAAAACATTTATATTTAATATTCCTGTGTTTAGTTTTTCTTTCTTTACCCAATCGACTACATTAGATGTAAAATTATAAAGATTTTGTCCCTTTGTTTTAACTTCAATTTTATGAAACTTTTGAAACATAACTATTTTAAATTACTAACAATAGTAATATAACACACCTTGTATAAATAATGATAAAAAAAGCAAAAATTATAGCAACTTTAGGTCCATCTATTTATTCCACTTCTAAACTTAAGAAATTAATTATGTTAGGAGTCGATGCTTTCAGAATAAATTTTAGCCATAACACAAAAGGAATAAAAAAAATTGTTAAAAAAATAAGAAATTTAGAAATTAATACAAAAAAAAGAATTGCTTTAATTGGAGATTTACAAGGCATAAAGTTACGAATAGGCAAGGTTATTAATAATTCAGTTTTAATAAAAAAAAATCAAAAATTTATTTTCGATTTATCTCAAAAAGATGGTAGTAATTTAAGAGTTGGTTTGCCTTATTCTTTTATAATTAAAAAAATTAAGATAAATAATTTGATCCTGATTGATGACGGCAAATATGCCTTTAAAGTTTTACAAAAATCGTCAAGATCGATTATAACAAAATGTTTAAGTAATAATTTTTTTTTAAAAAGCAATAAAAGTATCCATGTATCAAATATTGCACTTCCATTTAATAATCTTACCCCCAAAGATAAAGCAGATTTGAAAACAGCAAAAAAAATTGGATGTAATTGGGTAGCTTTATCATATCTGCAAAATGCAAAATTAATCCGTCAAACAAGGAATTTGATTCCAAGAGATATGGGTATAATTTCAAAAATTGAAAATAAAACAGCTTTAAAAAATATAAATGAAATCATAAAAGCAACGGACTCGATTATGATAGCTAGAGGTGATTTAGCTATTGATATCGGTCACAGTGAAGTACCTAAAGTACAGTTAGACTTAATAAAAAAGTGTAATCAATTCTCAAAGTCAGTTATCGTTTCCACTCAAATGCTTGAAAGCATGATTGAAAATTATACCGCAACTAGAGCTGAAATAAATGATGTCGCAACAGCAATTTTTCAAGGAGCTGATACCGTGATGCTTTCTGCGGAAAGTGCGATTGGTAAATACCCACTACAAGCTGTTAAAACAATGACTAAAACAATTATTTCAACAGAAAATTATAAAAAAGATCATATTGCAGATTTTAAAAACAAAATTGAAAATAAAAAAGATCCGGTTAAGTCTATTGTTCTTTCAATAAAAAATTTGGCTTATAATCCATATGTTAAAGCTATAATCGCTTTTTCGAATTCAGGTAAAACTGCTAAACTAGTTTCCTCAGCTAGGCCTAGAAGTAAAATTATAACAATTTCTCCAAATATTAATATAAGTAGACAAATTTCATTATTGTGGGGTGTTCAATCTGTTAAAAGTAGAGATGCTTCAAATTGGAAAGATATGATGAAAATTTCTAGAGAGATAATCAAAAAAGAAAAATTTATAAAAAAAAGGGATCTAGTTATTATTACTGCAGGCCTACCTTTTGGAAAAGCAAAAATGACAAATATGATAAGACTTTTCGAGGTAGATTAATTGCATTATTAGTTTTTTACAACTTTATGCACTTGCTTGCCTAATTTATCTATTCCAAGAACAACTTCATCTCCATCTTTAAGAAACTTTGGCGGACTCATATTTTCACCAACCCCTGGCGGTGTGCCTGTACAACAAATATCCCCAGGAAATAACGTCATACAATGACTCATATATGAAACTAATTTTGGTATATTGAATATCATTTGTTCAGTGTTTCCTGTTTGCATTCTTTTTTTATTTACATCTAAAAACATATTTAATTTTTGATAGTCTTTGATCTCATCTTTAGTTAAAATATATGGTCCTATAGGTCCAAAGGTATCAAAACCCTTACCTTTGTCCCAAGTAAGTCCTTTGTTTTTTTGAAATTCTCTTTCACTAACATCGTTAACTAAAAAAAAACCTAGAATATAATTCATGGCATCTTTTTCATTTATATATTTAGCTTTTTTTCCAATAACAAAACCTAATTCAACCTCCCAATCAGTATGAGATGAACTTTTAGGTATAATAATGTCATCATTAGGCCCAGATATGCAATTCGTGAACTTTGAAAAAATTATTGGTTCTTTTGGTATTGGTAAATTTTGTTCTAACGCATGATCTTTATAATTTAAACCGATACCCAAAAATTTAGATGGATTAGAAATACACGCTCCAATTCTTAAATTATTATCTAAAATTTTCAATTTTTCCAATTCAACCCTTTTAATCTCATCTAAAGTTTCAAAATTTAATGTAGATGGATCCAAATCACTAATGATTGGGGTCAAATCTCTAAAGTTACCATCTTTGTCAATTATTGATGGCTTTTCTTTATTATAAAGTCCAACTCTACACAATTTCATAGTTTTAAAAAAAATTATTTTAAAAATCTTAAACTTTTAAAAATTTTTTTTCCTTGTAGTGTTTCGATTTCAATTTCCAAATCTTTATTTAATCTCATATCTTTATTATTTTTCCATAATCCTGCAGCCAGATGCATTATTCCAATTTTTTCATTAGGCAGATAAGGTTCGACAAAAGTATCATTATTTATATCAAATTTTGGAAGTAAATTACTAGCAATCCAATTACATTTAAGCGGTAGTAGTTCAACTGGAACATTATCATGGTATACAGATATATTTATTGCTAAACCCTCTGAACCAAAAATTTTACCTTTTGATAAAGTCTGTCTCAAATTTTCTTGCCATACTTTCCAACAATTAGAATTCTTTTCTAATGAAAAAACACCAATATTAATATGAGGAGCAAAAGCAACCTTTCTAGCTATATTTTCATTGACTCCAGAAGCTTTGGCATGTTTGTAATTTTGTGACTTTATAATTGCTAACTTCCCTACAAGCCACTTTACTTTTGAAATAATTTTATATCCTGGCCCGATACTTTGTGTAATTCCAAGTTTACCGTTATCACAAGCTTTAAAATATAATTCAACAGCTGACCATGAATTTACCCAAGCATCACAATCTATCCAAAGATATTTTGAAAATTCCGGGAAATAATCTGGCAGAAATGCTCTTGAAACTTGACTTTTAAGCCATTCTTTTTTTCCAACCTTAGATTTTGGAACCTTAATATCCCAATTTGCTTTTTTTATTGAATAAACCTTATCCTTTATAATGCTTGACTGTTCGTCACTTAAACCAGCATCTAAAACACAAATTGGTATATTTTTGCTATTATCGTGGAAGTTAATAGATTTAATTAGTTCAAGCAATAATTCAAAATAGTTTGAATCAGCTAATGTTACTATTGTTTTAGAACTCATTACGATTTTAATTCAATCCAATCTTTGTATTTATCTAAATTATTTTGAATGTAGGGTGGTAGTTCTGAAATATTTGTTACCACTAAGTTTTGCGTATTATCAAATTTATCCATTTTCATATCTGCTCTTAAATTATAAATTGCCTTTTTATTTCGCATAATTTCCTTAATTTTATTAGTACCTAGAGGATTAAGATCATATTCTCTATGATGAAGATAGGTTGACATTTTTTTTTCTATATCTTCTGCAGTTTTCATGTTTGAAAAGTGCCAACCTCCATCATTAATAAAAAAAATATCTTGATATTTAGTATTTGAAAAAATTGTGTCTAATCTCCAAAAAGGATACTTTTTACTTTTAATGTTTCTTAGCCATTGTGGTGATATGAGAGACGATTTTCTGCAAGCTTTACTTCCGTACCAATTGAAAGATTGTAGTTTTAAATTAAATTTGTAATAAAAAAACTTTTGATTAAAAAGTAAAATTTTATTTTTAATATTTTTAATATTATTTTTTTCTAGATTTGGTATTTCATCAACATCAGAAATTATAATGATGTCATTAGGTGAAGCACTTTTTAAACCCTTGGCTATATGGTTTCTTTGAAAATTTTCTCTTTTTAATGCATTTAAAATATATTTAGAATTCTTTTTATTATAAGTTTCTTTGCCATCAATTTCAAATAATCCTTTTGGTTCGTCGTCTAAAACAATATAATTTATTTTATTTTTAAACTTGCTAAATTTATTTATGTCAAAAATTAGTTTTCTTCTTTTTCCACTATGTGTATATGAACTCTCTACAATTATAAATTGATCAACTAAGTCATAAAGATAATTTAAACGAAAATCTAAAATCATTTCTTCGTCATAAAACATAAAACAATCAAAAATTTTCATATAACTTTTACTTTTTTATTTTTAGATATAAAAATAAAAGTATTTCTATAACCACAATCTTTATAACCCTGTATTATTAAATTTAAATATCTTTTACTTGGCAAAACCTCTTTTGTTTTTTTTGGCATAAAATAAAACATAACTTTTTTTCCATATAAGTTAAAATATTTTTTTACATAAGTTCTAGGATAGTCCTCATATTCATCTAATTTTTTTTCATCACTTTTTGTAATATTATATATTGCACCAAGTACAAAACTATTTTTTTTGGTTTGCACATCTGCAACACCACCTCCTAAAAAATAATTTCTAAAAACAAGTTTGTAACCTTTTAACTTGTAGCAACCTACATATTTGGAATTTTTACACCTTTTTTTCATCTGTAGGTGGTGAAGATTGCTTCCAAACGCAAAATATAACATCAAGATCCTTTTAAAAATTTTATTTTTTTTTGTTTAATTATTTTAATAATATCTTTGTGGCAAGATTGTAAATTATTTTTTTTTGAAGATCTAATTACAATTGAGACACCTATTTTTCCAAGCCTAAAAAAGGGGTAACTACCAATTTCTACACTTTTTTTATAAATTTTTTGTATCTTTTCTAGCTCAATAGCTATTTTACTTTCAACTGTATTGCAATTAATTGAATAACTATAAATTTTAGCTCCAGCCTTAAGATAACTTTTTAAATTATGTATCATAGATTTTAATATAAGTGGTACACCGGGCAGGCAAATAACATTTTTAATAATAAATCCGGGGGCTGCACTAGATGGGTTGTAAATTAATTTAGATCCTTCTGGCATCTTAGCCATCTTTCGTCTTGGTCCATTAAATTGATTTCCATAATATTTTTTTAAAATATTAAGTGCTTCATCGTTATATTTATATTTTTTTTTCATAGCTATTGAAATTGATTTTGCTGTGATGTCGTCGTGAGTCGGTCCTATGCCACCGGTTGTAATAACGTAGTTATATCTTTTTTTTAAATCTGAAACATTTTTAATTATAATATTCTCTAGATCGGGTATGATTCTCACTTCGCCAATTTTTATTCCCAAATTTGAATTCAACCAAGAAGCTAAAAATGAAACATTTTGATCTTTAGTTCTTCCTGATAAAATTTCATTCCCAATTATTAAAATTGCACAAACTATTTTTTTATTTTTTTTAACCATTATTTGATAATATTAAAAAATGAATTTTGAAAATGAATTATTACCAGGTGTTCTAATAAAAAGATACAAGCGATTTTTTGTTGATATTAAATTAAAAAATAAAATTATTACAGCTCATTGCCCTAATTCTGGATCAATGCTTAACTTACTCAAAAAAGGCAATCATGTTTGGTTTACTAAATCTAATAATGAAAAAAGAAAATTAAAATATACTCTACAAGTTATTGAGGTCAAAGGAAAAAAATTTTGCGTTAATACACATATAACTAATAAAGTCATTCGAGAGTCAATTGATAAAAAATTAATTGAACACCTAAAAAATTATGAGATCATAAAGCCAGAAAAAAAATTTGGGAAAAATACTAGATTTGATTTTTACTTGGGTAATTTGAAAACAAATAAGACTGCATTTCTTGAAGTAAAAAGTGTCTCGTTAAGCCGTGTAGAGGGTCATGCAGAATTCCCAGATGCAATTACAGATAGGGGTAAAAAACATCTTGAAAATTTAATGTTAGCTAATGAAATGGGTCATGAAAGTTACCTTGTTTTTTTAATTCAGATGGAAAAATGTAAATCTTTTGGTATTGCATCTGATATCGATCCTGCTTATTTCAAGGTTTTTAAAAAGGCCATAAAAAAAAACTTAAATGTACTTTGTTATGATTGTAAATTTTCTCGCAAAGGAATAGAAATAAATAAGAAAATAAATTTTTTATTAAATGACAAATGAAATTAAAGAGTCTTTTGAAAAAACCAGAATAGCTGGCTCTATAGCTTCTGGTGCCTTAGACGAAGTAGATAAAATTATTAAACCCGGTATAACTACTGAGAGAATTGATAAAATTTGTTTTGAATATATTAATGATCATGGCGGTTATTCTGCTCCGCTATACTATAGAGGTTTTCCAAAATCTTGTTGTACATCAACAAATCATGTTGTTTGTCATGGTATTCCTAAAAACAAAATACTTAAAGAAGGTGACATTGTAAATGTAGATGTTACTGCAGTTAAAGATGGATGGCATGGTGACACTAGTAGAATGTTTCATGTCGGCAAAGTTTCAGTTAAAGCAGAAAATTTAACAAGAACTACTTATGAATCTATGATGAACGCAATAAGAATACTTAAAAATGGTTTACATTTAGGTGATATCGGACATACGATACAAAAATTTGTAGAGTCAAAAGGCTATTCAGTAGTTAGAGATTTCTGTGGTCATGGTATAGGCAAAAACTTTCATGAACAACCAAACATACTCCATTATGGTAAATCAGGAACAGGTGATAAAATTAAAACAGGTATGATATTTACTGTTGAACCGATGATAAATGAAGGAAAATATGAAACAAATTTACTTAAAGATGGTTGGACAGCAGTTACAAAAGATAAAACTCTTTCTGCACAATTTGAACACACAGTTGGTATAAAAGATGATGGATATGAAATCTTTACATCATCAAAAAATGGTCTAGATTTCCCCCCAAAAAATTATGATTGATAGATACTCCAGAGAAGAATTAAAAAAAATTTGGTTAGATAAAAATAGATATAATATTTGGTTTCAAATCGAATTAGCAGCAGCTGAAGCTATGGAGAAGTATAATATTATACCAAAGGGAGTTGTAAAAAAAATTAAATCTAAATCTAAAATAAATGTTGAAAGAATAACAAAAATAGAAGGCAAAGTTAGGCATGATGTAATAGCCTTTTTGACATCCATAACTGAAAAAGCTGGTAATGAAGGGCGATTCCTACATAAAGGAATGACCTCGTCTGATGTTTTAGATACTTGTTTTAACATTCAATTAAAACAATCTGGATTTATAATTTTAAAAGATATTCAAAATTTGTTAAAATCAATTAAAAAACAAGCTATTAAACATAAGTACACATTGTGCATAGGTAGAAGTCATGGAATACATGCCGAGCCCACCACATTTGGTCTAAAACTTCTAACTTTTTATGAGGAATTTTCAAGAAATCAAATAAGACTTCAAAGTGCTATAAAAGAGATTTCTACATGTGCCATCTCTGGTGCTGTTGGTACTTTTGCAAATATTGACCCAAGGGTTGAGTCTTTTGTAGCTAAAAAGTTAAAATTAAATGTTGAACCAATATCTACCCAAGTAATTCCCCGTGATAGGCATGCATATTTTTTTTCAGTCTTAGGAGTAATTGCTAGTTCTTTAGAGAGGTTTGCTGTAGAGATCAGACATCTTCAAAGAACAGAAGTTTCAGAAGTTGAAGAATTCTTTAAAAAGAAACAAATGGGATCTTCTGCTATGCCCCACAAAAAAAATCCAGTTCTTACAGAAAATTTAACTGGGTTAGCAAGACTTATCAGGGCCGCTGTTATACCTGCTCTAGAAAATGTCGCTCTATGGCATGAAAGAGATATTTCTCACTCAAGTGTGGAAAGAAATATAGGTCCCGACACAACAATAACCCTAGATTTTGCATTAAATAGATTAAACGAAGTTGTTAAGTCCATGAAAGTTAATAAAAATAATATGAAAAAGAATTTAGATTTAACCAAGGGTATTTTTTTTTCACAAAGAGTATTGCTAGAATTAACAACAAAAGGAATAAGAAGAGATCAAGCTTATAGAATTGTTCAAAAGTCTGCAATTAATGCGCTAGAAACCAATACATCGTTTTACGAGAGTTTGCTTAAAAACCAAACAATAATGGACAAAATACCTGTTAATATTTTAAAGAAATTATTTAATTTTAGTTATCACACAAGAAAAATTAATGTAATTTTCTCTAGAGTATTAAAAAATAGATGAATAAAGGAAAAAAACTCTACGAGGGAAAAGCCAAAATTTTATACGAGACTAAGGAAAAAGGTTTGGCAATACAGCATTTTAAAGATGATGCTACCGCATTTAATAATCAAAAAAAGGCAAGTGTGGAGGGCAAGGGAGTATTAAACAATAGAATATCCGAACATATATTACAAAATTTAAATCAAGCAGGTATTAAAACACATTTGGTCAAAAGACTGAATATGCGTGAGCAATTGGTAAAGTTAGTTGAAATAATACCAATCGAAGTAATTATAAGAAATATTGCTACTGGTTCTCTAACTAAAAGACTTGGAATTGCAGATGGAACTGTTCTGGAAAAACCTTTACTAGAATTTTCTTATAAAAATGATGAATTAGGTGATCCACTTGTGGCCAAAGAACATATAATTGCTTTTAACTGGGCTTCAGAAGATGAAATTAAAATAATTGAAGAAATGACATTTAGAATAAATGATTTTATGTCCGGAATGTTTAGAGGAGTCGGAATAAAATTGGTTGATTTTAAATTAGAATTTGGAAGACTTTGGGATAAAGATCACAAAGAAGTAATACTTGCAGATGAAATTAGTCCAGATACTTGCAGGCTTTGGGATGTTAAAAGTGAGAGAAAACTTGATAAAGACAGATTTAGAAAAGATCTAGGAAATATTATTCAGGCATATCAAGAGGTTGCTAGAAGATTGGGAATAATGCCCGAAACAACAAATATTAGTGAAGTAAATTTTAAGAAACCCACATCAATAAGTATTAAGAAAAAATAAATTGAAATTTGCAGTTACTGTCACTTTGAAAAAAGATGTACTTGATCCACAGGGAAATGTGGTGGACCATACTTTAAAAAATATGGGTTTCAAAAATTTAAATCAGATAAGACAAGGAAAATTTTTTGAAATAGATGTAGGAGAAAATGATTTTGATAAGGCAAAAGATCAAGTAAAGCAAATGTGTGAAAAACTACTTGTTAATCAAATTATAGAAGATTTTAATATTAAAAAAAAAGAATGAAATCATCCGTTATAGTTTTTCCTGGATCAAATTGTGATAGAGACGTTGCCGTTGCTTTAGAAAAGTTGCAATTTAAAAACTCAATGGTTTGGCATAAAGATACGGAACTACCTAAATCAGATCTAATAGTTCTTCCTGGTGGATTTTCTTACGGTGATTATCTTAGATCTGGGGCAATCGCTGCAAAATCAAATATTTTATCCGAAGTAATTGATGCAGCAAAAAAAGGTGTGTTCATTTTAGGAATATGTAATGGATTTCAAATTTTAATTGAATGTGGTTTACTTAAAGGAACATTGCTTAGAAATGCAGGGTTAAAGTTTATTTCAAAAGATATTTTTGTTAAAGTTACGTCTAATAAAAATAAATTTTTTAATAAATATAAAAATAATGATAAATTAAAACTAAATATTGCGCACAATGAAGGTAACTACTTCACCAATAAGAAACATTTACAAGAATTAGAGAATGAACAGCTAATACCTATTAAATATTGTGATGAAAACGGTAATATAAATATTAAATCTAATCCTAATGGATCAATAAATAACATTGCGGGTATTTTTAATAAAAATAAAAATATACTTGGAATGATGCCCCACCCTGAAAGAATGTCTGATAAAATTATATCTAACGAAGATGGTTTGGGATTATTTTTAGGTTTGATGATTTAATATGACAATATCAAAAGAACAAATAGAAATTCACGGTTTAAATTTAGATGAATACAACAAGATAAAAGGTCATTTAAATAGAGAGCCAAATTTATTAGAGCTTGGAATTTTTTCAGCCATGTGGAATGAACACTGTTCTTATAAGTCTTCAAGATTGCACCTTAAAAAATTACCTACCAAAAATAGTATTGTAATCCAAGGACCAGGTGAAAACGCAGGTGTGATTGATATAGGAGGTGATGATGCAATAATTTTTAAAATAGAAAGCCATAACCACCCATCTTTTATAGAACCCTATCAAGGTGCAGCGACAGGTGTGGGTGGAATTTTAAGAGATGTTTTTACAATGGGTGCAAGACCAATAGCATTAATGAATTCAATTCATTTTGGTTCACCAGAAAATAAAAAAACGCAGAACTTATTAAATGGTGTGGTGTCTGGAATTGGTGGCTACGGAAACTCTGTTGGAATACCCACTGTGGGAGGAGAAACTAAATTTAATAGTACCTATAACGAAAATATTTTAGTCAATGCCATGGCGGTTGGTCACGTTAACAAAAATAAAATTTTTTATTCAAAAGCAAAAGGACTAAATAAGTCAGTAGTTTATGTCGGATCAAAAACTGGTCGAGATGGAATACATGGAGCAACTATGGCATCAGCAGAGTTTGATGAGAATTCTGATCTCAAAAAACCAACAGTTCAAGTTGGAGATCCATTTACAGAAAAACTTCTTTTAGAGGCATGCTTAGAATTAATGAAAAAGAACTCAATTATATCAATACAGGATATGGGAGCTGCAGGATTAACCTCTTCTAGTGTGGAGATGGCATCTAAAGGCAAACTTGGAATTGAATTAGATTTAAATAAAATACCTTGTAGAGAAAACAATATGACTCCTTACGAAATGATGCTGTCAGAAAGTCAAGAACGTATGCTTATTATCCTGGAAGACAATAAAGAAGAAGAAGCAAAAACTATTTTTGATAAATGGGATTTAGACTTTGTTATAATTGGTAAAACAACAAATACAAACAGATTAGTTTTGAATTATGATAATAAAAAAGCAGCAGATATTCCTATACCAGCATTAGCAGACAAGGCTCCTATTTATAATAGAAAATGGACCAAGTCACGACTATCAACACAAAAAACTAAAATTAAAGATTTAAAAAAAATAAAGATTGATGATGCACTTATTAAAATTTTGTCTTCGCCAAATCATTCAAATAAAAATTGGATTACTGACCAATATGATCAATCTGTAATGTGTAATACAATTGAAAAGTCCGGTGGGGACTCTGCTATTGTAAGAATACATAATAAAGATAAAGCTATAGCTATTTCAGTGGATTCTTCTGCAAATTATTGTAAAGCGCATCCAAAAACAGGTGGCAAACAAATAGTTTGTGAGAACTGGAGAAATTTAATTTCTGTTGGAGCTAAACCATTAGCAATTACTAATTGTTTGAATTTTGGAAGTCCAGAAAAGCAAAGTGTCATGGGTGAGTTTGTTGAATGTGTCGATGGAATTAAAGAGGCGTGCGAATTTTTAAACTTTCCAGTAGTTTCGGGTAATGTTTCATTTTATAACGAAACAAATTCAAAAAGTATTTTCCCTACTCCAGTAATTGGGGGGATAGGTTTAATAAATGATTTAAAAAAAATAATAAACTTTAGGACAAAGATGAGTGGAAACCTCATATTTGTTATAGGAAAAACTATTGGTCATATAGACCAAAGTGCCTTTTTACATGAAAATTATTCAATATATGACGGACCACCACCTGAAATAAATCTATTAAATGAAAAGAATAATGGTCTAGCAGTTTTAAATTTAATTAACAATGGTTTAGTTCGCTCTGTTCATGATGTCTCATCTGGTGGAATGCTTGTGTCTTTAGCAGAAATGTCTGTTGCTTCAGGTTTGGGAATGAAAATATATAAACCAAAAAAATTGATAAACCCGTCAGAATATTTTTATGGGGAAGATCAAGGTAGATATTTAATTGAAGTAACTAAAAATAATAGAAAAAAAATTGAAACTTATTTGAAAAATAGTAATGTTTTTTTCGAATTTGTGGCTGAAGTTCAAAATGACACATTTGAAATAGAGAAAATGTTTAGTCTTAAAACAAAAGAACTTCAAAGTTTTAATAATAAATGGTATGATAATTACAATGCCATTAACTAAAAACGAAATATCAACAATGATAATGTCGGCTTTTCCAGATGCTACTCTGGAAATAAAGGATTTAGCTGGTGATAATAATCACTATTCAGCAAAAATAATATCAAAGACTTTTAATGGTAAATCTAAAATTGAACAACATAAAATGGTTTATAAAGCACTAAAAGGTAAAATGGGAAACCAGTTACATGCTCTTGCATTAAACACGGAGGAAAAAAATGGATGATGTTAGTACAAAAATTAAATCAATGATTAGTTCAAAAGACATTGTTCTCTTCATGAAAGGTACACCAAATGCCCCTGAGTGCGGTTTCTCAATGGCAGTTTCAAATATTCTAAAACATCTCAAAGTTAATTTTGAGGGAGTAAATGTTTTAGAGAGTAATGAACTTAGACAGGGAATAAAAGATTTTACTGACTGGCCGACTATTCCTCAACTATATGTTAAAGGTGAATTTGTTGGTGGCTGCGATATTGTAAAAGAGATGTTTGAGAGTGGTGAATTAAAAAAACTTTTAGAGAGTAAATCTTTATTATCTTGAGTAATATTCAATAACTAATTTTGGTTCCATTACAGTCGGATAGGGTATCTCAGAAAACTTGGGTATTCTAACTAGCTTGGCTGTTTTATTTTTACTATCAGCTTGAATATATTCTGGGACATCCCTCTCTTTACTGTTAACACATGACTCAATAATAGTTAATGATTTTGATTTATCTTTAATTTCAATTAAATCGTTTTCCTTAAGAGTATAGCTTGAGATGTTAACTTTCTTCTTATTTACAACAAAATGCCCGTGGTTTATTAACTGTCTTGCAGCAAATACTGTTGGGGCAAACTTTGATCTATAAACTACAGCATCAAGTCTGCTTTCTAAAATGCCTACTAAATTTTCAGTAGAATCCCCTCTTTTTTTAATAGCTTTTCTATAAATATTTCTAAATTGCCTCTCATTTATGTTGCCATAATAAGATTTCAATTTTTGTTTAGCATTAAGTTGGATACCATAATCTGTTGGTTTGCCTTTTTTGTTTTGACCGTGTTGACCAGGAGGATAATTTCTCGAATTAAATGGACTTTTTGGTTCGCCCCACAAATTAACTCTTAATCTTCTGTCAACTTTATGTTTTGCTCTTATTCTTTTAGTCATAAAAAAAACGTTTATAATCTTTCTAATATATTTGTCAATTGTTCTTATAATTTACTCAAAACACTAGATAATATCCTTAATTCTTTATTACTTAGTTCTAATCTTCCAAAAATATTTCTAAGGTTCATAAGCATCGTTTTTTTCTTTTCTTTAGGTGAAAAAAAACCCTTTTTTTCTAAACGTCCTTCAATAAAGCTAACAAACGTATTAAGTTTTTTTTTATTAATTATATCTGTTAATTTTTTCTCTTTTTTTAAATAATTTGTTTTTAAATTTTTAAATATTTCATAACAAATTAGGATTACGCTATGAGAAAGATTTATGGATTCAAATTTTTTATTTACAGGAATTTTAAATATATAATTTGAATAAGCTATATCTTCGTTTGATAATCCAGAAGCTTCTGGACCAAATATAATTCCAATTTTTTTTTTTTTATTATCTTTAACACTTTTAATAAATTGGCTAAAAGATAGATGCCTTTTGTTTATATCTCTTCTTCTTGCAGAGGAAGCATAAACAATATCATATTTATTTATAGCTTCTTTAATATTGGAATAAACTTTTGTTTTTTTTAAAATATCTTTTGCCCCTACTGATGTTGCAATCGCTCTTTTGTTTGGCCAAATCTCTTTAGGATTTACAAGATCTAAATTTCTAAAACCGAAATTTTTCAAACCTCTAGCACAAAAACCAATATTTTCTGGTAACTGTGGTTTTACTAGAAGGAAACCTATTCTGTTAATCATTTGCCGGAGCTTTTTCTTTATACAATTTATAATCGAGGCTATCTATTAAAGCCTTAAAAGATGCATCAATTATATTTGGAGAAACTCCAATAGTGAACCAATTTTTTCCGTCTTTGTCGGTACTTTCAATCGAGACTCGTGTGGTTGCGTTAGTTCCCGTATTCAAAATTCTTACTTTATAATCAACTAGTTTGAGATCCTTTAAATATTTTGAGTATTTACCAACTTTATCTACATTAGATCTTATAGCATTATCTAAAGCATTTACTGGTCCATTTCCTGAACCTTCACAAATAATTTCTTTTCCATCTACTAAAATATGAGCTTTTGCAAAAGAATTAATTTTATCTTTTGAATCTCTTTTGACTGAAACATCATATTTTGAAATAGTTAAATATTTTGGTATTTCTCCCAGAAGTCTCCTTGCTAATAATTCGAATGAAGCATCTGCACCATCATAAGAATAACCAGCAAACTCTCTATCTTTAACTTCATTCAACAAACTTTGAACTTTTGGATCGTTTTTATCAATCTTAATTCCATATTTTTCTAATCTGGACATTATGTTTGATTTACCCGATTGATCGGAAACTACTATATTTCTAAAATTTCCAACTAAATTTGGATTTATATGTTCGTAAGTTTTTGGATCTTTTGTAACAGCTGATACATGAAGGCCCCCTTTGTGAGCAAAAGCCGATGCCCCAACATACGCTGAGTGTCTATTAGATTTTCTATTTAATATTTCATCTAATAATCTAGAACATTCAGTTAAGGTTTTCATTTTATCTTTGGAAATACTTATTTTAAAATTTTTTGAAAAGCTTTCCTTCAAAACTAATGACGGAATTACAGAAATTAAATTTGCATTACCACATCTTTCTCCAAGACCATTTATTGTTCCTTGTATCTGACGAACTCCAGCTAATACGGCCGTTAAAGAATTTGCTACTGCATTTTCCGTATCGTTGTGTGCGTGAATTCCAAGATTTGCGCTAGGGATAACTTTCACAACTTTTGAAATAATTTCACCAACTTCGTGCGGAAGAGTCCCTCCATTTGTGTCACAAAGAACTATCCATCTTGCACCTTCGTCATAAGCTGACTTTATACAGTTTAGAGCATATTTAGAATTATTTTTATATCCATCAAAAAAATGCTCTGCATCAAACATAAATTCTTTTTTTTCTTTAATAAATAATTTTGCTGACTCTTTAATATTTTCTAAATTTTCTTCTTTAGTAATGCCCAAAGCTTTATCAACGTGGAAATCCCAAGATTTTCCAACTAAACAAACTGCCGGTGAATTTGAATTTAAAATAGAAGATAGTCCTGGATCATTTTGAGCACTTCTACCACTCCTCTTTGTCATGCCAAAAGCTGTAAGAACTGTTTTTCCTAAATTAGGTGGTGTATTAAAAAAAGTTGTATCTAAAGTGTTAGCCCCAGGCCAACCACCCTCTAGATAGTCAACACCAAGATCTGCTAGAGATTTTGCAATTTTATTTTTATCATCTATAGAGAAATTAACACCCTCTGTTTGTGCTCCATCTCTTAATGTAGTGTCAAAAATATATATTTTTTCCTTGCTCATTTATATTTCCAAATAGTTTTATTGTTTTTATCCTCAATAATTACCCCGTTACTTTCTAGTTCTTTTCTTATGTCGTCTGCTAATTTATAGTTACCTTTTTTTCTGGCCTGATCTCTATCTTGAATTTTATTTTCAATTGTTTTTTCATTAAGTTTTGCTTTTGTTTTTTTAAATTTTTTCCATGTTTCTAGATCTTCCTCTAATAACCCAATAAGTTTGCATCCAGCAAGAAAAATTTTTTTTGAAGCGCTGTCTCCTTTTGATGCTTTATCGTAAAGCAAATGTAGTTTTGCTATGTAACCCGGAGTATTTATATCTTCTAAAAGTGGTTCTAATAAATCTTGGTCCAAAGAGTCCTCTTTTGTATCCTCGAATTGAGTATACCATTTATCAAGAGTGTTCTGACTTTCTTTGATTAAATTTTCATTCCAGTCTAATGGTTGTTTGTAATGTGAACTAAGCAAAGCAAGTCTAATAACCTGTCCATTAATTGTTTTCCTCATTTTTTCAATAGTTATTATATTCCCTAAAGACTTTGACATCTTCTCCTTATTAAAAGTGACATAACCATTGTGTAACCAATAATTTGCAAATTTTTCTACTTGATTAGCACAGCAAGATTGTGCAATTTCATTTTCATGATGAGGAAAAATAAGATCTAATCCTCCTCCGTGAATATCGAAATTTTTTCCAAGAAATTTTTCACTCATAACCGAACATTCCAAATGCCAACCAGGTCTTCCTCTTCCCCATGGAGAGACCCAGCCAGGATCTTCTTTGGCAGATGGTTTCCAAAGAACAAAATCCAGAGGATGTTTTTTTAATTTTGAAATCCCTACTCTTGCTCCAGCAACTAATTCATCTGGATTTTTTTTAGACAACTTTCCATAATTTTTAAATGAGTTTATAGAAAAATATACATGTTTATCTTTCTCATAGGCATGATTATTCTTCATCAGATTTTCAGTCATTGATATCATGCCTGCAATATGTTCTGTAGCTTTTGGCTCAAAATTGGGTTTTAAACAATTTAAGTATTTACAGTCATCATGAAAACTTTTTGTAATTCTTAATGTAAGATCATCTATAGATATTTTTTTATTTTTTGAACTTTCTATAATTTTATCATCTATATCAGTTATGTTTCTAACATAAGTAACATTTTTTTTTCCGTAAATCTTTGATAAGACTCTGTATAAAACATCAAACACAACTAAAGGTCTGGCATTTCCTATATGTGGAAAATCATAAACAGTAGGGCCACAAACATACATTCCGATCTTTTCTGGATTAATTGGAATAAAAGTTTCTTTTTTTCCTGTTATAGTGTTAGATAGATTAAGTTGATTATTCTTCATTAAATGTGCATACAGGTATTGGGTTCATCTTGTGTAAATTTTTTTTTCTTATTTCTAAATATTTTTTATAGTTTTGGTCATTTTTATCGATCATTGCTTTTTCAAGCTCCTCGTAAGTCATGCCAAGCTGCTGTACATCATTTCTTCCATCATTCCACAATCCATCTGTAGGTTGTGAGTTTATAATTTTTTCAGATATTCCTAGGTACTTACCTAGTTCCCAAACCTGAGTTTTTGTACAATCAGCTATTGGAGAGATGTCTACTCCGCCATCTCCATATTTAGTATAGAAACCAACGCCAAAATCTTCAACTTTATTACCTGTTCCAACAACTAATCCTGAATTTGCTGCAGCTACTTGATATAAAGTAGCCATTCTCAATCTTGCTCTAGAGTTAGCATAACCATGCTCATTATTAAAATCACTTAATACACTTGAAAAAGAATCAAAAATTTTATCCATATCTAAAATATGATGTTCCACATTATCATATTTTTCTTTGATCCAATTTGCATGGGTTAAACTAAGATCGTGTTGAGACTTGATTTGTTTTATTGGCATCGTTAACACAATTGTTTTACGTCCAGTTTTTGCACATAGAGTACTAACAACTGAAGAATCAACTCCACCAGAGATTCCTACAATTAGAGATTTTGGTTTAAATGATGTATTAATACAATAATCATCGATCCATTTTGTTATAATTTCTGCTCTTTTTTTTACTTCCATAATTAGTACCTACCTATCTTTTAAGGTCAGGTCTTAATAATTACAATAATTATTAAGACGCGGCTTGAATAATTTTATTTGAAATTTTTGAATTTTTCTTAATTTCCTCTGAGATCAAGAAAGCAAGCTCTAAAGCCTGATTAGCATTTAGTCTTGGATCACAATGAGTTCTATATCTGTTGGATAAGTCCTTTTCAGATATTTTTTGTGCTCCACCAGTACACTCTGTCACATCTTGACCCGTCATTTCTATATGTAAACCTCCTGCATAACTGCCTTCGGCCTGGCTAACAGAAAAAAAGTTTTTAACTTCTTTCACAATACTATCGAATGTTCTTGTTTTAAAACCTGTAGTTGCCTTTATTGTATTTCCATGCATTGGGTCACAAGACCAGATCACATTAAGACCTTCTTTTTTTACTGCTTTAATTAATTTAGGTAAATATTTTTCCACGTTTTCAGATCCAAATCTTGAAATCAAAGTCATTCTTCCGGGTTCATTTTCTGGATTAAGAATGTTACAAAGTTTTATTAGTTCGTCTGTTTTTAATGTTGGCCCACATTTTAATCCAATTGGATTTTTTATACCTCTACAAAATTCAACATGTGCTCCATCTGGCTGTCTAGTTCTGTCTCCGATCCAGACAAAATGTGCAGAGGTATCATGATATTCTCCAGTTGTTGAGTCTATTCTGGTCATTGCTTCTTCAAAAGGTAACAATAAAGCTTCATGAGAAGTATAAAAGTTTACTGTTCTAAGTCTTCTGTTGTTGTCAGAATTAATTCCGCATGCTTCCATAAAAGCAAGTGCATTGCTTATCTTGTCCTCGATCTCCTTATACTTTCCTTTAGTTTTATCTTTAATAAATCCTAAGTTCCACAAATGAACTTGTCTAAGATCTGCAAAACCACCTTGGGAAAAAGCTCTCAACAGATTTAAGGTTGAAGCTGATTGCGAATAAGCCCTGAATAATCTTTTTGCATCAGGTATTCTTGATTTTTCAGTAAACTCCATTCCATTTATATTGTCACCTAAATAACTTGGTAATTCTTTTCCATCTTTTTTTTCGGTTGGTGCACTTCTGGGCTTAGAAAACTGTCCAGCAATTCTTCCTATTTTGACAACTGGAACTGAAGCTGATGCGGTAAGCACTAGTGACATTTGTAAAATTACTTTAAAAGTATCTCTTATATTATCGGGGTGAAATTCTGCAAAACTTTCGGCACAGTCCCCACCTTGTAATAAAAAAGCTTTTCCATTAACTACATTTGCTAATGCTTTTTTCAAAGAACGTGATTCTCCAGCAAACACTAATGGAGGATATTTTTTTACTTTGCCTAAAACCAAATCAAGTTCTTTTTGATCTTGGTACTTAGGTAAATGTTTTGCTGGAAACTTTTTCCAACTATTTAAAGACCATTTTTTCATTTTCAACTCTTGATGGATTTTTATCTTATTATTTATATTTATTCAACAGTAACTGATTTTGCAAGATTTCTAGGCTTATCTATATCGCACTTTTTAAGTAAAGCTACGTGATAAGAAAGCAATTGTAGTGGGACTGTAAATAAAAAAGGTGTGAGTGTATGATCAGACACTGGAATATCAATTTGGAATCTTATATTTTCACTTATCACTTTACCGCTATTATTTGTTAATAATAAAACCTTTCCACCTCTAGCAATAACTTCCTGCATGTTTGATAAAGTTTTTTCAAAATATTTATCTCTTGGTGCAACAACCACAACCGGCAACCCATCTTCAATTAATGCCAGCGGTCCGTGTTTCATTTCTCCAGCGGGATATCCTTCTGCATGAAGATAGGAAAGTTCTTTTAGTTTTAATGCACCTTCTAAAGCTATGGGAAATGATGAACCTCTCCCTAAAAACATAGATCCTTTAGATTTATAAATATCTTTTGCAATTATTTGTATTTTTTCTTCTTCTTTTAAAGTTTCTGATATCATCTGAGGAATTTTTTTTAACTCAGATAATTTATTCTTATATTCATTTTGACTGATATCTTTTCTAATTTGAGAAATTTTTAGTGAAAGAAGATATAAAACAAGCATTTGTCCAAGAAATGCTTTGGTGGAAGCTACACCAATTTCAGGGCCAGCATGAATTGGTAGAACACAGTCTGAATGTCTTGCTATTGAACTTTCGACTACGTTTACTATAGAACAAGTTTTTAATTTTTCTTTTTTACACAAATCTAAAGCTGCATAAGTATCTGCTGTTTCACCTGACTGTGATACAAAAATATATAAAGCATTATTATCAAACTTGATTTTTCTATATCTAAATTCAGATGCTATATCTGTTTCTATACTTAAAGACGTGAATTCCTCCAGCCAATACCTTGCAATTAAACATGAGTGATATGCGGTGCCGCATCCAATTAAAACAATTTTGTTAATTTTTTTTGGATCTACTGGAAGGTTGTAAAAATTAATTTCATCTCTAATTTTATCTGTATATTCTTTTAAACAGGTTTTGGTCGTTTTTGATTGTTCAAATATTTCTTTTATCATAAAGTTTTTATAATCACCTTTTGTTACAACTGATTTATCTTCTGATAAGGTAAAAATTTCTTTATTAATTTTTTTCTTATTGTGATTAAAAAAATTAACTTCATCTTTTGTCAAAACACATACATCTCCATCGTCAAGATAGGAAATCTTATTGGTCATCGCCTTTAAAGCATAAGAGTCTGAGCCTAAGTAATTTTCATCATTTGAATAGCCAACAGCTAACGGACTTCCTCTTCTTGCTCCAATAACTATATCTTTAAAATTTTTAAAAATAATTCCTAAGGCAAAACTTCCTTTTAACATGTCTAAGGTTTCAAAAACTGCTCTTAACGGATCTAACTTTTTTAATTTTTCTGTAAGCAAAACTGTTATAACCTCAGTGTCAGTTTGTGATTTGAAAGTCTTTCCAGAGTTCTCAAGTTCTTTTTTTAATTGATCAGAATTTTCAATAATCCCATTATGAACCACAGAAACAATTTCGCTTGAATGAGGGTGAGCATTAATTTCATTGGGTATGCCATGCGTTGCCCACCTTACGTGTCCAATTCCTAAATTACCTCTACTTGGTTTTTGAAATAGAATTTTTTCAAGTTTTTCTACTCTTCCTGGACATTTTTTTTCATTTATTTCTCCATCAGAAATAGTTGCTAAACCCGCAGAGTCGTACCCTCTGTACTCTAATTTTTTTAAAGCATTAACTATATTGATTGAAACCGACTTATTACTCGCTATACCAATAATTCCACACATTATTATTTTTTTTTCCTATAATTTTCAATTTCTTGTTGCTCTGATCTTTCTAATGCTAGTGATCCTTCCTTAACATCTTTTGTAATAACAGATCCAGCTCCAATAATTGATTTTTTTTGAATTTTGACAGGGGCAACCAGTGAAGTGTTCGATCCAATAAAAACATTGTCAGAAATATGTGTTTTATTTTTTTTATTACCATCGTAATTACAAGTTATAGTTCCTGCTCCTATATTTGTATTTTTTCCAATTTCACTATCTCCTATATAAGATAGATGATTTACTTTTGTGTTAGATTTAATTTTAGCTTTTTTTGTTTCAACAAAGTTTCCAATTTTAGAACCTGACATTAAATGAGTACCTGATCTAACTCTTGAGTAAGGACCAATTGTGACTTTATTTTCTATTTTGGCACCCTCTATGTGGCTAAAAGATAAAATTTCCACATTATTTCCAATTTTTACTTTTTTTCCAATAACTACGTATGGATGAATAATAATATTTTTTCCAAATTGAGTATCGTTTGATAAAAAAATAGTTTCAGGAGCTACCAAATTAACACCTTGTCTAATTGCTTTTTTTCGCAACTTTTCTTGATTTGCTCTATAGGCATATATTTTTTTAAATTTAGAATTTGTCTTCATAAAAAATTCTCTTTACATTAGTATTATGATTGAAATAAGTCACAAAATATTTCTTTTTAATACTAGGTTAAAATGACTCAAAAATTAACAATTCTATTCGATTTAGATGGGACTTTGGTAGATACAGCACCTGATCTTATGGAAGCACATAATCATGTAATGAAAAAATTTGGACACGAACAAAAAAAAATAGAAGACATTAAACATATTGCTGGTAAGGGAGCGTGGATAATGATGCAAAAGTCTTTTAAAGAAACTATTTCAGATGAAAATCTTAAAAAAGAAATGGTTAAAGAATTTTTGAACTATTATGCCAAAAATATTGATAAAGGAAGTAAACCAAATAAAGGGATAATAGATTTTTTAAATTGGGCAAATAAAAATGAAATTAAAATGGCTGTATGCACGAATAAACAAGAAAGACTTGCAGTCGATTTACTTAAAAAAATAAATCTTGAAAAATATTTTCACTACGTTGCAGGTTGTGATACCTTTGATTTTAACAAACCAGACCCTCGTCATTTAACAAATGTTGTTGAGATCATTGGCGGAAATATAAACAAAACTATAATGGTCGGTGATAGTGAAGTTGACTCTCAATCAGCTATTAGTGCAAAAATACCTTTTGTTTTAGTAAAAGATGGTTACACAGAAAAAAAAATAGATCAAATTCCTCATGATTTAATTATAAAAGACTTTTCAAATTTTGAAAAAGTAATTGAAAAATATTTATGATAGATTTTCAACTTTTTTCAGCTCTTGTAACTTATTACTTTATAATGTTTGCAACACCGGGACCTAACAACGCCATGTTAACTGCGTCCGGATTAAAATTCGGTTTTACAAAAACATTGCCACATTTAATTGGAATTCCACTCGGGCATATTTTTCAAATAGGATTAGTTTGTTACGGTTTAGGAAACCTTTTTATAATTTTCCCTCAATTACAATTTTATATGAAAATTTTATGTTTTTTTTATTTATTATTTCTGGGTTGGAAAATAATTGGTTCTTTTAGCTTGGTTGAAAAAGATACTGGAGGAAGACCTTTAAAATTTTATGAGGCTTCTTTATTTCAATTTATTAATCCGAAAGCCTGGACTGTTGCAATTACAGTTGCATCAGGATTTTTTCCAGCTGAAGAAAATTTTATTGTGGCAACAATGTTTTTAGTTATTACTGCTGCAATAGTTTGTTTTCCATCTATATGCATTTGGGCTATTTTTGGTAATAGTCTAAGAATCTTTATAAAAAACACTAAAGCCAAAAAAATTACTGAATATATTTTGGCAATTTTGTTAGTTTTAACTGCAATAGTCATATTATTAAAATAATCTTTGATTTTATATTTCTGTTTTAATATAAAAACTTGATGCATTTTACAAAAAAAGATGCCAAAACAAAAAGGAAGGATTTTTTAAACAATCTTAAGGAAAAAAAATTACTTAAATTTCCTGGAGCATATAATCCTTTGTGCGCAAAATTGATTGCTGAAATTGGTTTTGATGGTGTTTATATTTCTGGTGGTGTTATGTCGAACGATTTAGGAATGCCAGATATAGGTTTGACCACTCTAGAGCATGTTAGTTATAGAGCAAATCAAATTGCAAGGGTTACTGATTTGCCATCAATAGTAGATGCTGATACTGGTTTTTTAGATTGTAAAAGAACTATTGAAACTTTTGAAGAAATGGGTCTTTCTGCATGCCATATTGAGGATCAAATCGCTGAGAAAAGATGCGGCCATTTAGATAACAAAGAACTTATCTCAAAAGATGAAATGGTTAAAAAAATTAAAGATTCAGTTGCTTCAAGAAAAGATCAAAATTTTTCAATAATAGTGAGAACAGATGCTAACCTTGTCGAAGGACTCGATAAGACGATTGATAGAATAAAAGCTTATGAGGATGCAGGAGCGGATATAATATTTCCAGAGTCTATGAAAGATGAGAAAGAATTTGAAAGTATTAGAAAAAAGTCAAAAGTCTTCCTGTTAGCCAATATGACTGAATTTGGAAAATCGAAACTATTATCCACAAATGAATTAAAAAACTTAGGGTATAATATTGTTATATATCCAGTAACAACCCAAAGATTAGCAATGAAAAGTGTGGAGGATGGTCTTAAGTCCATTTTTAAGGATGGACATCAAAATAACATTATAGATAAAATGCAAACTCGAAAAAGACTGTATGAATTGGTAGAGTATGAGAAGTATAATACTCCTGGTAAAAAAATTACTGATTTTAAAACAGAGGGACACGAATAATTATGGCTGAAGAAATTAAAAAAGGCTTGATGGGAATAGTTGTTGATGAAACTACTATCTCACAAGTAATGCCTGAAATAAATTCTCTAACTTATAGAGGTTATAAAGTACAAGATCTTTGTGAAAAATGTAGTTTTGAAGAGGTAGCTTATTTAGTTTTGAATGGTGAATTACCAAAATCTAAAGAACTTAAAAAGTTTATTAGAGAAGAAAGAAATAATCGTAAATTATCAAAACAAATTTTAAATGATATTAAAAATATGCCAAGGAAGGCACATCCTATGGATGCTGTTAGGTCAGCTGTTAGTTTAATGGGACTTGAAGATAAAGATACAAGAGATAACTCACCAAAAGCAAACTTGAGGAAAGCAATGAGAATTTTTGCGCAAACTCCTACAGCTGTAGCAGCATATTTTAGAGCTCGAAAAGGTAAGAAATTTATTCCTCCAAATAAAAAATTGTCTTATTCTGAAAATTTTTTCAAAATGATGTTTGGAAAAGTTCCCAACAAAGAAATAGTAAAAGCTTTTGATGTATCTATGATACTTTATGCTGAACATAGTTTTAATGTTTCAACTTTTACCGCCAGAACTATTACAAGTAGTCTTTCAGACATGCATGGAGCTATAACTGGTGCAATAGCTAGTTTAAAAGGGCCATTACATGGTGGTGCAAATGAAGCGGTAATGCATATGTTTAAAGAAATTAACAGACCAGAAAAAGCTGAGACTTGGATAAATAATGCTCTTAACAAAAAGAAAGTTGTTATGGGTTTTGGACATAGAGTTTATAGAAGTGGGGACTCAAGAGTTCCAACAATGAAAAAATATTTTTTAAAAGTTGCAGAATTAAAAAAAAATACAAAATATCCTAAAATGTATGAAACTCTCGAGAAGGTTATGCTTGAAAGAAAAAATATTCACCCAAATGTGGATTACCCATGTGGTCCTACATATCATTTAATGGGTATAGATACAGACTTTTTTACACCAGTATTTGTTATGGCAAGAATAACAGGTTGGTCGGCTCATATCATTGAGCAACATGCTGCTAACAAACTTATAAGACCTTTGTCAAAATACAAAGGTAGTGAACATAGAGAAGTTTTATCTCTAAATATCAGATAATCTTATGAAAAAGCTTCTGCCCAAGAACCTTTGGTAGATGCTTTAGAATATTCTGTAGCTCTACCTTCAAAAAAGTTCATATGTTCGACAGCATTGAGCATTGTATCCAGCCAAGTAAGAGGATTTTTATCTATTTTATAGATTGGTTCTAGACCTAGCTGAATTAGCCTTCTATCCCCTATCCATCTAATATATTTTTTAACCTGATCGGCTGTTAGACCCTCGATTGGCCCCATTTGAAATGCTAGATCGATAAAAGAATCTTCATGCGCAATAATTGTTTTGCACGCATCGTAAAGTTCTTTTTTTAATTTTTCGTTCCAAATTTCTGGATTTTCTTTTATAAAGGCTCTGAAAAGTCTTATCATAGAATTGCAGTGCAGAGTTTCATCTCTAACAGACCAGGTAACGATTTGACCCATACCCTTCATTTTATTGTGTCTTGGAAAATTAAGAAGTATTGCAAAACTTGCAAAAAGCTGAAGTCCTTCAGTAAATGCACTAAATACAGCAACTGTTTTTGCAATGTCCTCTTTAGAGTTTACATTAAAACCTTGCATATAATCATATTTATCTTTCATTTCTTTATATTTCATAAATGCAGAATATTCGGACTCAGGCATACCTATCGTATCTAACAAATGTGAATATGCTGCGATGTGAACTGTTTCCATTGCAGCAAAAGCAGTCATCATCATTAAAACTTCCGTTGGTTTAAAAACTGTTGTGTAATGCCTTAGGTAACAATTATTAACTTCCACATCTGCTTGCGTAAAAAATCTAAAAATTTGGGTTAAAAGATTTTTTTCTCCTTGTGAAAGATTTTTTTGCCAATCTCTAACATCATCACCAAGAGGAACCTCTTCTGGTAACCAATGTATTCTTTGTTGTGTTAACCATGCATCATAACACCATGGATATCTAAAAGGCTTATATACAGGGTTTTCTACTAGTAAACCGCCTTTAAAAATTTCTTTGTCTTTTTTTAATTTAATTACTGACATGATAAGCACTCCTCATATTTGTCTTCCTCATTACTTGATTCTTTTTTGTTTGAATAAACATTCTTTGTCACATCTGTTGATGAACCAGCGTTAATATTTTCTGCTCTTTGAATTGATTTAGACCTACAATAATAAAGGCTTTTTAAGCCTTTTTTCCATGCTTGAAAATGAAGTTGGTGAAGATCTTTTTTGTGAACATCAGCTGGAACGAAAACGTTTACTGATTGGGCTTGTGAAACATTAGGTGTTCTATCTGCACCCAATTCAACAACCCATCTTTGATCAATTTCAAAAGCTGTCTTAAATGTTTCTTTCTCTTCGTTAGTTAAAAAATCTAAATGTGAAACTGATCCTTGATTAGTTGTAATGCTTGACCAAATTTCATTATTATTTTTTCCGTGTTTTTCTAGAACTTTTGAAAGATACTTGTTTCTAACATTGTAAGAACCAGATAAGGTTTTGTGAGTATAGCTATTAGCAGCTATCGGTTCTATGCCTGGCGATGCTCCTCCACATATTATAGATATGGAAGCTGTTGGAGCTATTGCTGTTTTATTTGAAAATCTCTCATTTATTCCAAATTCTTCTGCGTCCGGACAAGCTCCTCTCTCCTCCGCTAAATCTTTCGAAGCTTGGTCAACTTTATCTTGAATATTCTTAAATATTTTTTTGTTCCACACTTTGCTCATAACAGAACCGAATGGAATACTTTTTTGCTGAAAATAAGAATGCAAACCCATTACACCAAGCCCAACGCTTCTTTCTCTAGCAGCAGCATATTTAGCATTAGCAAAACTTTCTGGTGCTCTATCAATAAAATCTTGAAGAACATTATCTAAAAATCTCATAATATCCGCTACGAAGTTTTTATCATCTTTCCATTCATCGTATTTTTCTATGTTTAAAGAAGACAAACAACATACTGCGGTTCTTTCTTTGCCATCTCTGTCTTTCCCTGTCGGCAAAGTTATTTCGCTACAAAGATTTGATGTTTTAACTGTTAGTCCAGCTAGCTTATGGTGTTGAGGAATTTGACGATTAACTGTATCTATAAAAACTATATAAGGTTCTCCTGTTTCAACTCTAGCAGTTAACAATCTTATCCATAAATTTCTTGCAGAGAGTGTTGATTGGATAGATCCATCTTTTGGACTTCTTAAAGCCCACTGGCTATCTGTTTCTACAGCTCGCATAAATGCGTCGGAGACTAAAACACCGTGATGTAAATTTAATGATCTTCTATTGGTGTCGCCGCCAGTTGGCCTTCTCATTTCGATAAATTCCTCAATTTCGGGATGATCGATAGGCAAATAACAAGCTGCAGAACCTCTTCTTAAAGATCCTTGACTAATTGCAAGTGTAAGTGAGTCCATTACTTTTATAAAAGGTATGATTCCTGAGGTTTTACCAACTTTACCAATTTTTTCCCCTATTGATCTTAGGTTTCCCCAATAACTACCAATACCTCCACCTCTTGCAGCAAGCCATACATTTTCACTCCAAAGACCCAATATGCCTTCTAAGCTGTCTCCTGCTTCATTTAAAAAACATGAAATAGGTAATCCTCTTTCTGTTCCTCCGTTAGAAAGAACTGGCGTGGCAGGCATAAACCAAAGATTGCTTATATAATTGTAAAGTCTTTGTGCATGAAGATTATTGTCAGCGTAAGTGCTGGCTACTCTTGCAAACAAATCTTGGTATGACTCGTTTTGACCTAAATATCTGTCACTTAATGTTGCTCTACCAAAGTCCGTTAAATTTTGGTCTCTAGATCTGTCAATTTTTATCGTAATACCTTTATCGTTTTGAAATAGCTCAGTTTGATCGTTTAGTGAGAAAAGATCGGGTTTTTTTTTATTTAAATCTTTTAAGTCTTTATTTTCTATCTTGCTTGAATGAGAGACAGCCTGTTTTATTGCCAAAGACACATTTTTGTTCATAATATTTCTTATTTTACCTAGTTTTTGAAGTAAAACAACTACATGTTGTGTTACATCATCATTAATATACTATATAAAACATATTTCAATAGAACATTATATGAACATAAATGTTTTTTCAAGTTTATTTTAATTCTGTTAGTAAATTAGAAATATCATGAAAATCAAACCAAGTGGATTTAGAGAATATGACGCCAGGTGGCTTTACCCCAATGAAATTGATTTAGGGGGACTAGAAGAATTGGGAAAAGGGCTAGGCTCTCAAATAATAAAAAGGATCAACAAAACAAATCCTAAAATAATAGTCGGTCATGATTACAGGTCTTATAGTGAAGATGTTAAAAATGCTCTTAAAAAAGGTTTAATATCTACAGGCTGTAATATCAATGATATTGGGTTATCAATAACACCAACAGTATATTTCGCACAATTTAAATTAAATTCAGATGCAGTTGCAATGGTAACAGCTAGTCATAACGAAAATGGTTGGACAGGTGTAAAAATGGGAATAGAAAAAGGGTTAACACATGGCCCAGAAGAAATGAATGAATTAAAAGATTTAACCTTAAATAAAAAATTTGTAAATGGTGAAGGAAAAAATGAATTTATTAAGGATTTTCAAAAAGTTTATATAAATGACTTAATAAAAAAAAATAAAATCAAAAAAAAAATTAAAGCTGTTGTGGCCTGTGGAAATGGAACTGCAGGGATATTTGCTCCACAAGTATTAAGAGGTATTGGGTGTGAGGTTGTAGAATTAGATTGTAAATTAGATTTTTCATTCCCTAATTATAACCCTAATCCAGAAGATTTAAAAATGCTGCACGCAATATCAGAATGTGTTAAAAAAAATAATGCAGATATTGGTTTTGGTTTTGATGGAGATGGTGACAGAGTGGGTGTAATTGATAACAAAGGCAATGAAATCTTTGCTGACAAAATTGGATTGCTTATTGCAAAGAACCTATCAAGTAATCATAAAAATTCTAAGTTTATTGTTGATGTAAAGTCAACTGGCTTATATTCAAAGGATGATACTCTTTTAAGAAATAATTGCGAGACAATTTATTGGAAGACAGGCCATTCACATATCAAAAGAAAAGTAAACACTGAAAAAGCACTAGCTGGTTTTGAAAAAAGTGGCCATTTCTTTTTCAACAAACCAATTGGATATGGTTATGATGATGGTATAAATTCTGCAATTCAAATTTGTCATTTATTACTTAGAGAAAATAAAAAAATAAATTTATTAGCAGATGAATTACCAAAAACTTTCCAATCGCCTACAATGGCTCCTTATTGTAAAGACGATGAAAAATATAAAGTTGTTGAAAAAATCGTAGATCAAATTAAAGAAATTAAAAATAAAAACATAAAAATAAGTAATCAAAAAATAAACAAGATTTTAACGGTCAATGGTGTAAGATTTGTTTTGGATAATGGATCGTGGGGTTTAGTAAGGGCTTCTTCTAACAAACCATCTCTTGTAGTTGTTGTAGAAAGCAGTATTTCGAATAAGGAAAAAAAAGAAATATTTGATTTTATCGATAATATGCTCCAAAAAACGGGAAAAATTGGAGGATATGATCAAAAGATTTAAATATTAAAATAATCGTATAAAAATCTGCTAGCTATTATTATTAAAAAAAATCCGAATAGTTTTGATATAAGTTTTTTTTCTATTTTGTGAACTGCTGTAGCACCGATCCTGGCCATAATAATCGTAATTGGTATAAATATTAAAAATGCCGGGATATTGATAAATCCAATGCTTAAAGGCATATTAGTTTCAAATAAAATACCAGAAGTTAAGAAACCTAAACAACCAAAAACTGATATTAAGAATCCTATAGATGCCGCACTTCCAATAGCCTTTTTAATTGTGTAACCAACAAATTTTAATACTGGTACATTCATAATTGCGCCACCAATACCCATAAGCGAAGACACAAAACCTACAATAAAACCGATGATCGTTCTTTGTAGAATATTAAATTCTAATTTAATATTTGTTTTATCTTTGAGAAAAATTAAATTTAGAGCCAACAAATACATAACCACACTAAAGAAAAGAACTAAAGATTTTGTGTGCATAGATGCAGCAAATAGACTCCCAACTACAACCCCTAAAATAACAAATATTCCATAAGTTTTTATTAGACTAAAATCTACTGCATGGTGTTTATAATGTGTAAAAACTGACATCATTGCCGTAGGTACAATTATTGCAAAAGAAGTCCCTACTGCTAAATGCATGATGAATGTTTTTTCCATTCCTATAGCCCCGAAAATATAAAAAAGGCATGGAACAGTAATGATGCCACCCCCGATTCCAAAAAAACCTGCAAAAAAACCTGCAAATATAGCAGTCACTGTCATTATTAATAAAAAAAATAAAATTTGATTATTTCCAAAAGTTTCAATCATGAGGAAAATTGATTGGCCTTTTCATTATTTTGAGCAATTTGCATAATATGATTAACTTTTTGAAAATCAGAATCTCTTGCCATCATGTTATCGCTTAAATATCTTTTCCATTTATTTGCTCCATTTTGTCCATGGTACAAACCAACAGTATGCCTCATTATCTGATTTACCCTTGTTCCTTTTTTTACCTCTTCTTTAACATACTCGACCAATTTCTCTGCTATCTCTGATCTAGATGGTACATTTTTATTATTAAAAAATTCATTTTCTATTTCAGCTAAAAAATAAGGATTCTGATAAATAGCTCTTCCAATCATAACGCCATCACAATATTTTAAATGCTGTTTGATTTGATCAGAATTTGTAACTCCTCCATTTATTATTACCTCTAATTCCTCGTTATTTTTCTTAATTTCATAAACTAACGGATAATTGAGTTTTGGAATTTTTAAATTCTCTTTTGGGGTCAATCCTTTTAAAATTGCTTTTCGTGCATGTAATATAATTGTTTTTGATCCAGCTTTTTTTATTTTATTTAAAAATAAATTTAAATATTCATAATTTTCGACATTATCAAAACCTATTCTTGTTTTAGCTGTGACAGGTATGTTACATGAATTTACCATTTTATTAATACAGTCTGCAACTAAATCAGGTTCTTTAATTAGACATGCTCCAAATTTATTTTTCTGTACTTTTTTACTTGGACATCCAAGATTGATATTAATCTCATCATAACCCATATCTTCGGCAATTTTACAAACTGTAGATAATTCTTTTTTATCAGAACCACCAACCTGGAGTGCTAATGGTTTTTCAAATTTATTAAATCCAAGAATTTTTTTCCTGTCACCATGAATTGCAGATTTCGTTGCAACCATTTCGGTATAAAGCATAACATTTTTACTAAGTAATCTTAAAAAATATCTTTCATGACGATCTGTACAATCCATCATTGGAGCGACACAAATTTTTCTATTCAATTCCAATTAGTCTTATTCTTCCGTATTTACTTCTTTATCAAGTTTTAAAGGTTCCTCATTTTCCAAGGTCTCCTCATTACTTTCTTCCTTTTTCTCAACTTGTTGATTTATATTTGGGGTAGGATTTTTTCTCATTCTTTTTGAAGGAAGAATTGCAACACCGCTTTTTGAAACTTCACCTTTATACTGACTGTCAAAATCATCTCCTATGGTCTCTTCTTTTTCCTCTTCTTCTTGATTTTGATCAGGCTCTTTTCTTAATCTTTGCACTGCTTCATTTCTTAAATTTTTTACATCGACTTTACCTTCTGCAATTTCTCTCAGAGCAATCACTGTTTTTTTATCATTATCCTCTGGAACCAACATTTCTGACCCAGAGTTTAATTGAGACGTTCTTTCCTTCGCTAAAAGAACAAGATCGTATTGATTTTCAGTTAGTTTTAAACAATCCTCTACAGTGATACGTGCCATATTGATCAGCAATAATTAATGAAAAGATTAAATAAAATCAAGTTTTTTTTGACAAAAATATTGGTTCAACTCTACTTTTTATTAGCAAAAGAGCTACAAGTGAAAAGCTGATATACAGTACACTAATTAAGGCAATTTTCTCTATATTGAAGCCATTATCAATTAATAGACCAAAAATAGCTGTTCCAAAGGCTGTTGAAAAAACCATAAATGCAGTTGTTAAGGCTTTGATACCACCTAAATATCTAACACCGTAAATTTCTGCCCAAGTAGATGATCCTAAAACGTTTGCAAGGCCATTTGAAATTCCCATGAGACCAAAAAATAAATATGCGGATGTTTGAAAATCAGAGAAAAATAAAATTAACAAACCAAGCATGAGCGGGATATTCATAAATGGTATAAGTTTACGGCTTGTAAATTTATCAACTAAAAAACCAGAGGATATAAGGGTTAGTATTGATGTAAAGGAATAAATCATAAATGACTGAGGTATAACATAAGTGCCCCAATTTTTTGACTCAGAGATAAAAGATTGATAAATGAAAACACCAGTTACAATCCAGGGCATAGCTAGCATGTTAAGTGATATAATATAAAATTTAAAATCTTTTAAAACCTCAGACCTTTTCCAGCTTTTTACTAAATTTGAATTTTTATTATTTTTTTCTAAAGATGACCCTTCTCTAGATTCAATTGTAATATTTTTTATAGTATAAAAAACAACAAGCGGTAAAAATATTAATATAATTAATGAAATAAAATGCCAAATGGTTCTCCATGTAAAAATATTTAGAAGAAACACAATTAAAATTGGTAAAATAAATTCTGCCGATGAAAGACCAAACCAAATACCGCTTAAAGCTCTTCCTCTTCTATAATTAAAATATCTTGAAACTGTTGTAGAAGATGTATGTGACATTAAACCTTGACCTGAAAATCTCATTAAAAATATAGCCACTATTAAAAAATAAATACTATTTATTAGCGAAAAAAAAATTGAAGAAAAGAAAAGGATACCAATAACAATAAATGAATAATTAAAAAGTTTTATATCGTCTATTTTTTTTCCAAACCAAATCAGTACCAAACTTGAACATATTGTTGCTGCAGCATAAATTGTGCCAAATTGTCCGTGAGTTATGTTTAACTCATTTCTAATGCTGGGGTTGAATAATCCTAAAAAAAAACTCTGTCCAAAACTTGAAAAAAATGTAAATA
>CETH01033375.1_pt1 | contig 60414 bp, 33 predicted proteins | sample 361461 | NCBI WGS metagenome assembly CETH01 (sample SAMEA2622695, study PRJEB7988) | marine metagenome | isolation source: saline water (ENVO:00002010), including | reverse complement strand
GAGACAAGAAGAAGCGACGTGAAGAACATCACCCACAGCTTCGTCATGTGGCGCCAAGGAAGGGGACGACGCTTGATGGTTGTGCGTGAGGGCATTCCGGTGTCATAGGCTTCGGCAAGGTTCATGACTCGGATGCGAGCCAGCGGGAAGCAGGACCCGTAGCTCAGTTGGTTAGAGCGCTCGGCTCATAACCGAGTGGTCATCGGTTCAAATCCGGTCGGGTCCACCAAACCGCCTCCCAAATTGGCTCAATAATCGGGATTATTGGGGTACTAGTTGGGCGAAGTCTCAAATACGGTCTTTGTGGGCATCGTTACGATGGCTACGCGTAGAAGTGTTAGGACCAGCATGCTGATTCTGATGGTTTACTTCCTCAGCACGTGGGCAGGTGCCGCATCGGTGCAGGCACAGACTAACCCTACTCCTGACATCACACTGACCTGTGACAACCCCCAAGCGATCGAGGTTTACCCCGGTGCAACCAGGACTTCCATAGTGTACTGCGTGCTCCAGAACCCAACCATTCACAGCGAGAAGGTGAACATACAGATCCAATCGGGGTCACTAATCTCGGCTGGCCCTGCCTCCATGACCGTTGGCTCCGGGGCGGATGTTAGCTTCCAGGTGATTCTCAGAGCAGATCTAAGGATGCCCGAGGGGCAGCACCAGATTTCCATTACCGCCGAGGTAGTTCAGGCTAATGGAATCACTGTAGTTGGGACTCCCACCACCTACAAGGTCCTAGCAGTAATCAAGCAATTTAGTAGGCTCAGAGTGGCTTCTGATGTTGCCTTTATGCAACTGAGGCCAAGGGTGGACATGCTTCTGACCTTCGACGTTTACAATGATGGAAACGCCATGGACAGGTTCAATGTTGAGATAGTTAACTACGACGAACTCAACGACGAGGGTTTCCAGCTCAGCATACCTCTTGTCTCCGTTGAAATAGAGTCGCTGGCCCCAGCGGAGAAAGTTAGGATTCAGATGAGGACGCCAAAGAATCAGGGTTGGACTGACAAATACTTCAACCTTCAATTCAAGGCTACTTCGGAGTACTCAGTTAGGACCGAGGGGATTCCAAATTACATGATACAGTCGATGACTATTTACATCCGTGGAGTCTACCTCCCAGGATTCGGTGCATTGGGATCGTTGATGATGACGGCACTGGCCGCTGCGGCTATAGCGGGAAGGAACAGGCTCGAAGATGATCTGCTCATAACCGATGATGGCGAAATCTCCCCTCTAGACTCTAGATTATTCTAGAATGCCAAAGCTCGGCCCTGTTTGGCAACGGGTTGATAACTGCGATGCCCGACCACTCTACCGAAATAGGCGGTGCTTGAATGAGTAATGGGGGTCTACTTGAGAAGGCAAAAGAGCAGAAAATGGTCGATGAGGTAGTGGCTGAGGCTGTACCCGGGACTGCCATTTCGCCACCATCTGGTAGGGACGTTGGATTCGTTGACATTATCAAAACCCTCCTTCTTTTCGCTGTCGCCCCATTGGCAGTGATAATGTGGTTCGGAGTTTACTTGGATTTCATTCCTCTGAGCATCCTGGTTCCAGCCATAGTCGTTATCTCATTCGTTATAGTGTGGTGGAGGCTCGGCATAGGGGTCCCCGGTAAAGAGGGATTCAGTCAGATGAGGGCGCTAATTGTGGTCGGAGCCTATCTTGTTTTGCTGGGTTTTCCGTTGATCCTTGGGACCGTGCTTCAGGGAGAGATGTCTATGGGTGAGATCGAGTTCAGCGATGACGGCGACACCATGGAAGTGAAGATTAGGCAGAATTCCCTGACAAGTCCCAGCATAGACGCAGACGTTTCCATCGAACAATCCGGAATTGTGGTATGGTCGGGAACAAAGTCATTCTCGATAAGCAAGAGCGATGGGAAGGGGGACTATGGTTCAATTTCATTTTCTGTTTCCGACTTCTACACTGACAATGCCCTCCCCTCTTCGCCATATACGATACAAATTACCGCCGGCTCAACTGTAATGTCGGCCACTCTGGACTCAGCCTCCCTGTCTAGGACAATTAATGGCGTACAAGGATCGACGAGCGGTGCTATATCTACAAACTCAGATAACTGCGAGGGAAACAAGAATAGCTGCCTAGTAGGAGTCGCTCTGACCGCCTGGGCCGGTTTGGAAACCTTAGGTGGGCTTCCACCGGCAGGCCTCGTTGAGGCCGACTACACACTCAACGCTAGAATGGAGTATTCGGGAAGCAGCGTCGTGACATATCCAACTGTAACTGTTGTGAATGGCCAGGCGTCATGGAACAGCAATTCTGGAGAGTTCGGCACCGGGTCCGCAATGGTTGGATCCGAGGGTTCCCAGCTGCCGCTAGCTGGTTCAGTCCAGGACGCTGCATTGAACACACTATACATCCCCAAAGAAGACTGGCAAGAGAGTGACTACGGATGTTACCACTTCATCATAGAGGTAACCCAGATTTCCCCTTGGTCCGATGGAGGTGTTGTTTCTCATTCCTCATTCTACGAATATTCTGAAGAAGGTGCAGACGATGAGGGAAATCCTGCAACAGATGAGGCCTGGACAGTAGTCTCAAGCTGCTAGTTGATGACTAGTATTCGTCTAGTTCATCATCCTCAAAATACTCTTCTTCACCACTTGCCGCTCTTCTGTATACCCATACCAAGGCTATTCCGATTCCTACTGCTATTGCGACTAGAATCGAAGCCATCGGTAAACCCTCATCATCCACTGGCTCATTCCAAATCACTGAACCAGTAGTCATTGATCCGCCTCCGAACGCATCATCGTCAACTAACTGTGTGGGAGTCAGTATCCCACAGTCGAGACTGAATGTACCAACTTCTCCTCCTCTCCATCCAAATTGAAGCTCCATTGACTCTCCAGCACCTACGACTACTCCTTGGAATCCCCCGATGTCAGCTTGAACGCCAGTCTCAACAATATAGCAGGTGATGTAGAAACTCGCTGCGGCAGTTCCCCTGTTTGCAAACTCTGCCAAGACAGCCACAGATTGTGAAGTCGAGGCTTCACCTTCTCCCACTATCCCAATTGACACCCACTCGATGTCAGGGGTGAACTGATCAATCACTTGTTCCTGATTCCAGGTTAGTGGTATGGCACTTCCACCGTAGTTGTCAATGCCCGATGCCTCGGGGTTCCAACCAGTTCTGTATGAAACAATATTGATGGTCGCAGACTCGTTCCACCAAGTGCCGTCCGACCACCTAATTTGTACCGTTCTTTCTCCTCCTCCGTCCACGAACCCGACTCCTTCTGAGTCGCTGAAAGACTGGAATGAAGTCACTTCATCCGGGCCCATGCCATCGACTTCGAAGACAACACCAACCGATTCGAAAACTAGCCTCTGATCTACGACTCTCCTTTCCCACCTGTCAGTTAGCCCCCCACTTCTTACTGAGTCGCCGGAGCCGAGAACTGAGTCTCCCCAGCCGATTTCGCAGTGAGGAGTTCCTCTGATATCATGATCGTCTAAGCTGTCTATGAATACAGAATCGCCGTATATGTCGACTGAGGAATCGTCACTTGAGATGATGATCGGCCCAACTCTGTCGAATGTGCCGCCGTCAGAATCCAATGATCCAGATCCGACAATCGTTATCTCTCCTCCCGTAATAGCCGAATTGTCGACTTCCATATTTCCAGCAACCGAGATTTGGAATCCCTGTTCGCCGGAAGCCATCATGTTTACGCTGTCTAGGTCTACCCCATCAATGGAGAATTGAGAATTCCCTGTATCAATCGAAACACTCGAGACAGAAACTGACGAGTACCCGTAACCTATCAGGCCAATCCAGACTTCTTCCCCCCCCAGATCCGGAAAATCAAACGTGTGCTCGGTCCCATTCAGTGAGACGGGATCGGAATCGCCCACATATGCCTGTCCGCCATAGTAACTGCTCCCTCCTACGGAGTGAATAGTGAGTGAGAAACCTCCCTCGATGCCATCAGATGGGACCCTAAAGGCACCCCTCCTTTCCTCATCCCAATAGCCATAACTAGAGATTCCAGTGGGCGGTGAAGTCGAGGAAATACTGGAACCATCCAATGTCAATGACCCTCCTTCTTCTACTACAATCATAGAGCCAGAAGATACGCTGACATCAATATCAAGAATTGTGAGAGTTCCGCCCTCAGCAATCCTCACTGTGCCTTCAATGGCCTCATCAGACCCCCACGTCACATCTGAGTCAATCACCAATTCCGCATCCTCGGCAGAAGTATTTACGCAAGAAACGCATATCGATGCTATCATAATCACTGTCATTATCGTCGCCGAGCGTCCACTCATGAATCAAGCCGGGCCCATAGGCAAATCAATGATTTCCCTGCAATTGCGCCATCGCACACATTGTCCAGCGTAACCAAATCGCTCATACACCAATCGCCGGTGGCAGGTCCGTGCCTGTATCGCCGCTGTTCCCCGCTCCCGACTCTGCGGACTTCGCTTTGAACATCCTCACAGTCCTGATGATGTATGGGCCATTCTACCTGGCCAATACTGGGGCTATGTTGTTTGGAAAGTGGATTCCGGATAAGTTTGGCTTCAGCGTCTTGGTAATCGATGGAGGCAGGGAATGGAGTGATGGCTACAGGATTCTTGGCGATGGCAAGACATGGAACGGCCTGTTAGGCGGGGCCGTTTTTTCAGGACTTCTCACGATACTAGCACATTTTGCGTGGGACTCTCGCGCCCCTCCCGATGCAAGGCCCTTTGTCGACCCCCTGATGCTCAGTGACTCATCGGATTGGTTCTGGTTCGGAAGTGAGTGGGCAGCGGCTTTTACAATGGGTTTCACACTCGGAATAGCCTGCATGCTGGGCGACTCACTCGGATCATTCTTCAAGCGGCGACGAGGTCTCAAGAGAGAGGGTGATGAGAGCTCAAAGGCCCCCCTACTGGACACCGTCACATTCGCCTTGTCGATTTTCCTGTTTGCGTTCTTGTTATTCGACGACCAGATTTTCACACACGAGCAGTTGCACGGTGAGATTATCGCTCTTCTAGTACTGACCCCAATTATCCATCGCCTATTCAATGTCATAGGGTACAGGCTAGGATTGAAGTCGGTTCCATACTGAAACTCATCATCAGCATACATTATGCCCTACCATCTGTGCGCATTGACGTGGCACGTATGAGAGTCCTCATCGTTGGAGGGGGAGGAAGGGAACATTCCCTAGCGATCGGGTTGTCAAGAAGCCCTTCAGTAGCGTATATTCACACCGCCCCTGGAAATGCCGGAACAGGAAAACTGGGAGTCAACCACGACGTCGACTCGAGTGATATCGCGGGCCTCGTGGGACTGGCCATAGAAATACGGGCCGATCTAGTGGTAGTTGGTCCGGAGGCGCCATTGGTTCAAGGGCTTGCCGACAAACTCAGAGGTATTGGAATTCCATGTTTCGGACCTCATTCAGAAGGGGCTATGCTGGAGGGATCTAAACTGCACGCTAAGAATACAATGTTCGATTTGGGCATCCCCACCGGCAGGTGTCTGGTTATCAAAGAGGCCAATGACATCTCCAAGTCTCTGGACTCATTCCATTCCCCCTGGGTGATCAAGAGGGACGTTCTTGCAGGAGGGAAGGGGGTCACTGTCACCTCTGATAGAGACGTCGCAGAGCAAGCTCTTTCCTCCGCTTTGGATGTCGACGGAATGGTCCTAATCGAGGAGCACCTAGAGGGAGAGGAGGCTTCAGTACTGGTGGTAATGGACGAAACCGGTTTCGTATGCCTCCCTCCCAGCCAGGATCACAAGAGAGCCTTCGACGGCGACATGGGACCGAATACAGGGGGCATGGGCGCCTATGCGCCCGCCCCAGTCGTTACTAGTTCCGTGATGAGGAGGGTGGTTGACGAGGTAGTTGGTCCAATGCATCATCACCTCAGGAATCAGGAAATCCCGTACAGAGGATGCCTCTATGCAGGGCTCATGATCGATGAAGAGGGTGCCCCTAGGGTAATCGAATTCAATGTAAGGTTCGGCGACCCTGAAACACAGGTTACGGTGCCATTGATCGACAGTGATCTTGGAGAACTCCTGTTGGCAGCTGCCGAGGGAAGTCTAAGCTCGGTTGAACCATCTTTCTCAGGAAAGTCAGCAGCGACTGTAGTATTGGCTTCCGAGGGGTATCCGGAGTCACCTACTTTGGGAGGTTCAATCTCGGGGAGTGAGGTTTCCATAGATGAGGGCGAAACTAGGGGAATCGTGCACTATGCAGGGACTACTTCCAGAGACGGAATCATGATCTCATCTGGAGGAAGGGTCCTAGCCGCTACTGGGATAGCGCCCTCTCTAGAGGTTGCCATATCTACAGCGTACGAAATTATCGAGAATATCGATTTGCAGGGTTCGCATTATCGGTCCGACATAGGCCATAGGGCCCTGAGGCGCTAGAATCGCCGTTTTTGAGTAATGATTTCACAACCGTTCTAAGAACGGTTATAACAGGGAGTAAAATCGCGGCGACGCTAGCCTTCAGGCTGTAGCAGACGGTGAATACCAATGAACGGAAAAGAAGACGCGACTAGAGTCGGGATCCCGATGATGGGACTGGCCCCTGTGACGGTGGTTTTTGCCACCCTTGTGGTGCTGTTCCTCGGGGTCGACTACGTCGCAAATGGAGCAATGGAGAATGATGGATATGTGAGAATCCTGACCCTCCCTCTCGCAGCCGCTTTCGGATCTGCGCTAGGAAGGGTCGCTGCATCCTCTTCTTCACAACCCGGCTCCGATCTTTCAACTTCGGAATCAGTAGGATTTTCAGATTACAAATTTGGAATTTTCATGGTTGCATTCATTGCAATATTGGTAATCCCAATGTTGGTCCCATCTGTTTCTTCGACGATAGATAACATTACGATTTTCACAATCGCCTTCATGGCTATTTCCACTCTATTCATGGCCCGTCTGAGTAGAAACGAGGAAGCAAACTTGCTTCTAGCAGTGGTAATCGGATTTCACTTGGCTGTTTCTCATGCGGCACATACTCAATTCGACTCTTCCGCATGGGCCGGAACAGAAGCAGAACTGATTGATGCGTCTAGGTCAGCCACCGCCTCGATACTATTCGCATTCTGGGCTTCTGCATGTGCTTTGGGTGCAATACTTGCTGTTGCAATGAGGGGGACGCTCGACAATCAGGGTTCAGGTTCTCTGTTCGCAGATCTTCCAACTTTCGAAACATCGAACAAATCTTCAATGGCCACCATGGGAGTATTGTCGCTAATTCTGGCAGTCCAACTCCTCCCTCTTCTTTGGGTTGGTAGTTTGGACAGCCTGACGGAATACTCTGAACATGTGTATCTGGGATCTATCTGGGCACTGGTATGCACATTTGTCATATTTTTCTGGGCTTTCTGCAGGGCGGAAGGATGGCAGGTATGGGGGGCATTGGTTGCAGTAAACTGGATCCTCTACACGCTAGCAAGGATGGTGGAGATGGGAAGCGACTTCCTCGGAACCACATTATCCTCGGATGACGGCCTATCCGGCGTTGCTTGGGTGTTCCTAATTTTCTGGCTCAATGTAGCAGCAGTAATTTTCGCATCCAGGGGTTATTTCGGCGACACCGCGCCCCGTAGGGAGAATAGCCAACTCAGGGCTTGGTGGAACAGGAACTACTACGGAATATTGGTGGGCCTTGCACTATTCTTCGCCCTAGCGGTTAGGACGGGTTGGAATGTTCTCCCCGCCATGAACGCGTCCGGTACTCAGTTGTGGGATATGACTGGAGGCTCCGATCCGTGGTACATGAAGAGGGTAATTGATTACGTTGTCGCAGAAAGAAGCCACTACATTTTCGATGCGGATAGAGCATATCCAATGGGCTCTATTAATCCAAGGCCACCACTGTTCTCGTGGTCCCTCGCCCTGGGCGGAATCGCCCTCTCTTGGGTCACAGGTGCCTCTGAGGCAACGATGGTGTGGTGGAGCGTCGCCTCGTTGCCCGCAATATACGGCGCACTAATCGTGCTCCCCCTTGCTGCAATCGCAAGAAGGGTTCACAGCGACCTAGCAGGAATCTTCACCGCCTGGCTGATAGCACTGATGCCTGGGCACATTGGGCACTCGACATTCGCTCTTGCTGACCACGACTCCTTCGCATTACTATTCATCTCCATGGCCTTCTACTTCTGGGTCAAGGCTATGGAAGGTCTTGGCACGGACAGAATTTTTGAAAGCCCCAGTAGGAATCCGCTTTACCTAGTTGCAGGAATTAGGGAGATGTGGGCACGAAATCCCACAGTCATGTCCAACGCCACCCTTTCTGGGATATCCTTTGCAACCGCAGCACTAGGGTGGAAAGGTTTCGTCTATGGTCCTGGAATACTATTCCTTGCGTATGGTGTACAGGTCGTGATGAATCTTTTCAGAGGCAGAGACAGTCTGCCAATAACAGCAGCTTCTCTGCAGATGCTATTCACATCATTCCTAATTCCCCTGCCATTCTACATGTGGCCCGGGATGAACCTACTTTTCGATCCGAGCGGTTTCCAGCCAATGTTCTACATCATCGGATTTACAATAGCATTGGGATGGGTCACTTGCTCCTTCAGGGATAGGCCATGGCTTCTTGTAATAGGTAGCGGGGCAGCTCTATTCTCGGCAATCTTAGGCTCACTATACCTCCTTCAGATTTTCAATATCTACAATGGATGGGACATACTGTTCACTGGTGGATTTTATTTCTCTAAGAACAAGATTTTCGGCACGATCGGAGAGGCACAGGCTCCGAGCAGAGGAGTTCTTTTCGCATCTTACGGGCCCATAGTCACACTAATCGCAGTTTCATGTGCAATCTACCTGATTTGGAGAGGCTCTAGGAAGGAAAGGCAGAGCCAACTCCTCCTAGGTACATGGGTAATTGTGGCTGCATACATGGCATGGAGCGCGGGCCGTTTCATTTTCAACGCGACTCCAGCAATGGCAGTAGTTGGCGGACTTGGAATGGCAATGCTTTGGAAATCCGCAGATCCAACTGGCTTTGTCAAGGAGTGGAGGAGGTCGGGCATTGGTTCTCCTTCCGCAAGGAGGAAGTCAACATGGCCCGCGACTAAGAAGCATCCCGGAATTCCAGCGCTCATACTGGTTTTCATGCTGGTTGCAAGCCAGCATATGACCTATGGAATAGATTCTGGAATTCCAAGGGGCGAGGCAGCCGCTTCGGATGTTGACCAGACGATATACGAGATTTCGCCAGACTTCCTGAGGGATCTTTCGATACTCAATGGCGCGGAGTATGACTCAGACTCCGGCCAGCTTTGGTACATGGGCACCTTTGGGCCGGGCTTCAATGGTGCAGACTGGAACACTGCATACGAATGGCTGTCGCACCAGGACACAGATGTAGGCTTCAGTGAAAGGCCCGCATTCGTCTCTTGGTGGGATTATGGTTTCCAGGCATTGGCCCAAGGACAGCATCCGACAGTTGCTGACAACTTCCAATCGGGAATCCCAAACAGCGGAGGAATGCTTCTATCTCAGGGCCAAGATGACACTCTAGCACTATTCATCATGACACTTGCCCAAGGCGACAGGAGGTCAAATAATGGTGATTTCACATCTCAGTTCTATGATGTCATGTCCCAGCATATGGAAACAGAAGATCAGATGCAGGAATTCGACTCAATCCTGTCTATAGATGTGGGGGATTCCTCGTTCGTTACTCAACGTTCGATGGAAATCATAGCCACCGATGGAGTCGTAGAACTTCTGAGGGGATATTCGCTGATGGAAAGTGGCATTCCTGCTGACGAGGAGTCATGGATGGTATATTTTGATGGAGAGCCATATGGCGAGCCAATGAATGAGACAGATGCCAGGGCCTCCTTTGACGAGGCAAGAGGCAGGTCCTCAGACTTTGAGGAATCCACCACTCACTACATGATTGGAAACTACAGATACACGAATGACCTGATTAAGGACTTCGATGATGTCTCTACTGGCCTACACAGGGCGAATTCGAAACTTGCATTAGGCAGGGCCTTCCTTCTTACTGCATTCGACTCCTCAGAACTAGTTGACATGTATCACGCAATCACGTCTTCTGTTACTTACGAAGTTCAGGATTATGAAGAGGGTCTGGGAGTCACTGTCGAGAGGAATAACGATATCCGTTACTTCGCGGTGGATAACCGCCTTTACCCCCTAGGAGGATCTTACTACGAGGATTATTCATATCATCGAGGTCAGACCACAGGAATCTTCCATGCACCAACCGCACTTTCGGGACTAGATCTAGACAACTACATTTCTACAAATTACCTTACCCAGAGAGGGGCCGACGGTCCTGTAATCCCGAGGACCGCTGAGGAATATGAGGAGGAATACCTCAATGACGTTGTAAGGCAACAGTCAGGGGCAGCTCAGGACGCGAGCGAGGTGATTCAGATGATCGATATCGATTATCAGCATCAAGACTCATTCTTTGAGACAATGGTTGCAAGAGTGTACGTGGGATACGGCTCGTCGACACTCGGCCTACCAGGCGACGCTTCTCAACCAGCACCTCACTTCTACACCACCGGTACGCCCGGATCCCCATTAGAATCAGCAATTCCCATGCCGGGGGCCATGATGAACCACTTCGTCTTGGCAAATTGGTACGATCTGCCGTGCGAGTTGGACGATTCGGGTGAGAAGGTAGACGAGGAATGCAACGATCCAGTAGTTGGTAATGCAAACACCCAGGTCAAGATACTGAAATACTACAGCGGCGCCACTCTTACAGGGACCGTTCAACTAGAGGGAATAGGCCCAGTTCCCAATGCTAGGATACTGATTGAGAGGGACGCATTCAGCGGCGAAGAGGCAGCAGACGAGAATGGTGATGTAGTTGACAGGGACGGCAGGACATACTGGATTCCAATAGGGACCACTGATGCCGACGAGAACGGAATGTTCTCATTCACAGCCCCGGCTGGTAAGATCAGAGTCTCGGCATTCTTCGGCGAGCCAGATTTAGACTCCGCCAGGTCGACTGTGCTGTCAGGAAGCTATGGTATGACGGAGATTCTTTCCGACTCTAGCTCAAATCGTAACATAAATCCAATTTCCGGGATTCTCGGAAACGTGTCGGGATCGACATGGCTGGCGGAGCACATAGTCAATATCTCAGGTTCCGACGGACACTCGAACGGAGAGTCACTAATCGACGTCACAATAAGTGTCGACCCTACGCAAGCAACGGGCCAATTGATTTGGTCTGGCGCGCCTGAGTTTGAGGGGGAACCAATAGTCGGCGTTCAGATGGAGCTGTCCCCGATGTGGGACCAGATACAGATGGACCCATACACGGTATCAACATCCAATGGAACCGTCACGGGAGCAGATCTCGTATTCAACGGAATCGGGGAGGTCACCTTCACCGGCGAGGGCTCTGTTCTATCTACATCCGTGGTCACGGTCTCAGATTTCACTGGTAACTTCTCACAGGAGATAATGCATAATCACACCCTAACGGGCGAGGGACTTTTCGATGGCCGTGGTACTCTGAGTGGATCAATTACCGATGCAGATGAATCGCAGATTTCCGGTTGCAACGATAACGGTACAATGCCAGAAAACTCCTCTTTCTGCGAACTCTCATCCGGGGATTTCCTGATAGACGGCGAGGTTAACGCATCTGGAAGGTTCACGTCAAACGGATCTACAATTTTCACACAACGAATGTACCATGCATCTATGGTGGCTACAGGAAGCTTCGAGGTCGACACTTCGGAGGCAATGGACACGTACGGCACAATCAATGGGACTGGAACCTTCACCGGCGAGGGGTCATTCAGTGGCCCAATGGTAAAGCCGGGAACCTTCCACCTAATGGACGCTATCCCCGGTGAGTATGAAATGACAGTTATTCTCGAAGATGGCTCCAGAGCCACTCTAAATGAGGCATTCATTGTTTCTTCCAACCCGGGGCCTCAAGTCCCCGAAATCAAAATCATGGGCAGCACGATAGGAGGGAAACTCGTAGATGAGTCAGATGCAGTCCTCGAAGGCGGGGTCGCCTTGTACCAAGATGGGGACAGCTTCTCAGACGCAGTAGAAGATTGTGAAGAGACCCACTTCGCACCTTGCTTGATAATGCCTGACGAAGATGGGAAGATGAACTTCGGCCCTGTTGTTCCCGGCAACTACACCGTTGAGATAGATATTGATAACGATGGATTCCCGGAATTCATGGAAAACTACATTTTCGACGCCAACGAAGCGACGGATGTTCAGATCCCATTCCCGATTTCCCAGACCTTCGACATAACTTTCGAACTTCTCGAAGACGGCCAGAACGTTCCAGACCTGAATGTCTCGTTCAAGGCCAACGACGGATCTGAAGGCATCGTCGAGGCAAATTTCGATAATGACTCCGGCACATACTACGTCGAACTAACGCCAGGAGAATGGCTTCTGGACCACACTCTGGACGAGACCAAGCAGATATGGGAGATCATCGATGTTGAGGCGGACTCATCAGAGACCTTCGAATTCAGAACGAGCCTGATAGTCTCGGGAATAGTGTACTACGAGGAGAATGTTTCAGCCGAGTTCGACCCAGACGAAAACAAGCTCATAGGATCAGACGTCTTAGTGGAATTCCACTGGGATGGCTTCAGTACTACTGCAGTAACCAATGAATCTAGCGAATTCAGCATTTCACTACCCGAGGATGCGGTTGTCGATGCTACTGTTGAGGGAATCGTCGCTTCCCTAGTCGCCGGAGACAGGTTCACTGTGTCCGAGGGAATGGAGGACGTCGTCATGGTCGCAAGGCCCGGAATAGCAATATCCGGAATGGTCAGTGTAAACAGGGCCAACAATCTCTACTCGCCCTCATTCGAGGGATGGGAGCAGATTACTGTAACAGCTGACAGTAACGAGCATGAAGTAACGTGGAGAGAGCAAGTTCCCGTCGACGGACTCTTCGACATGGTTCTTCCAGAGGGCAATTGGACCTTTGGGGTAGAGGGGCCAGACATTCTAGGAGCATCATCCATACAGATGAACATCGACGACAAGAACACCTCAGTAGAGATGATTCTGAACCCGGCCAACGGTACACTGAAAGTGGACATGTTCATGGACCACACAAACGATGGAAACTCATCCAATGGAACTCCCGTTTCTTATGGGTTCCAGATAGATCCAATGATGATGGCCGGTGCTGGTAAGGTAGTCATGTCAAACGGAACTGAATGGATCCAAGAAGGACATGCAGAGGTCTCACTTGAGCCGGGCACATACTCCATTGTTGTCGAGATGTCAGACCCTGAAGAGGGAGACCTCTTCGGAACAAGAATACTATCGGCGATTCAGTCATTCCAGATCGGCCTCGATGGGGGCGTAGTGGAGAGGGCCGTCTCATTCGACCCAGAGTGGAGGGTCAGTCTTTCTTTGACCAATGAGAGTGGCGGCCCACTCACCAACCAGATGTTCAGGATGATAAATTTGGATAACGGTTGGACTTCGACTTACTACACAGATTCCAACGGCTCATGGATCCAGCACGTAGAGGAAGGTAGCTGGGTGCTTTCTATCGAGCCCTTCACCAGTCCAGAGGGAGTTTCTGAAACTCTGAGGGAACTGATTCACGTTACGGAAGCATTAGCCTCACACGACCACTCATTCTCAACTAGTGAAATAGCCACAGTATCCCTGAACCTGACCGAGGACATATCAGGAGAGCCACTAAGCGAATTCACAATAGTCATGAACTCGGAGGAGGGATTAGGTTCAATCGACCTCGATGAGACCGAATCAGACGGTACTGTCTCTGCCTCTATTCCCCCAGGAAACTGGTCGGCAGAAATAAACCGGGTGGAAAATGGCGTGATGTGGCATTTGGGTTCGGACTCATTCATACTCAGCCCCGGATCCAATCCGGAGATTTCCCTTGTTGCGGAGAGGTCATCTGAACTCAGCGGTAATGTGTATTGGGACTTCAACAACGACGATGACTCGGACATAGGGGAAGGTGTCGAAGGAGTCACGGTCTCAATCAGAGAGAGTTGCGACGACGAATTCTCAGATTCGGACCCAGAATCTTCGTTCTTCACAGGTAACCTGACTACTGACCTAAATGGGGACTGGTCGGTTTTCCAGCCCTCAGAAACCACATGGTGTATTACCACGCACATGGAAGGATTTGGACAAGAGGAAACCACGGCCTCACTCGACTCAGATCCAAATGATGTCGAAATCGAGTTAACTGCTGGATTAGTGGAAGTAGGCGGAACGGTTTCTTACATAGACGAGACACAATTCTCGGAAGTTTCTGACTCAGTGGTCCTAGAGCTATTCCCCGCCGAGGGACTGGTTAGGGACCCCGTAACACCCACAAAGAATCTCGAGGACGGGGTTTGGAAAGGGAACTGGTCCGCACAGGTCGAACCCGGAGAGTGGATAATTCGTGCCAGCGTCGAGGAAGATGGCCTGATTGCTATGGCCAACATAGAGGCTGACGTCCTGGAAGGCGGTTTCGAGGACATGGGCCTCATCTCAGGAGGGTGGCTCTTACTAGAAACTCAGTGGCTGGACTATGATGGGATATCTAGAACCCTTGCAGACGTAGAAAGCCCAGAGTTAGTGATAAACATAGGGGGTGGCATCTCATGGGTCGCACAACTGGACGATGATGGAGGGATCAGAATGCTCCTCCCTGGCGGAATGGCCGAGACTTCCAGCGAATTCGAAGTCAACCAGATGGGTCGTAACATGACTTACTCAGGAGGTCGTACGGTGGGAATGCAAGCCGGGCAGGAGACTCCTCCGACTGTAATAACACACACAAGGGTATCGAACCATGAGGTCGACTTGCATGTTATCTCGAGCAGTGGAGGCGATCCTTCCCATGATGGAGGGATAGACGACCTATTGGCCCAACTGGACGAGAATACCTCAGGATTTATTCCTCTGGAGTTCGTAATGGGCGTGGATTACCTAGGGCACGAGCCGTTTGACACGTTCTCAGCACAGGCATTGGTACCTGGGACGGATGGAGGGGACTGGCTGGTAGAGTTCCACAACGGTTCCGGAGAATGGAATACCACAGTAAGCTTCGACGTCGGTCTCGAGAACACTCTGAACTTCACAGACCTACATGTCAGGATTAGTCCGGCAAACCAGTCTATGGCACACTCCCTAGCTAATGGCCACTCGGTAAAGATCGACGTCTTCACAGCAGATGGCTATTACACCGAGGAGACTGTGGTGGTCAGGATACCTCAGATCCATGGCTTCTCAGCAGAACCCATGGATGCAGTTTACGGAGTATCATCGGGCGAAACGGTCCAGATTGGCATTGACATCACAAACTCTGGCAATGGCGATGAGAAATTTGAATTCTCCTTCGACGATTCAGAACTCCCAGAAGGCTGGGAGAGAACTGGTGCGACCAGCCATACTCTAGGCGCCTTTGTATCAACTACCCATTCAATTTCAGTGATTACCCCTGAGAACGCAACAGGCGGGCCATACACAATTTACGTCTCAGTTACAGACAAGATTGGCGGCACATACCCTGACATCGAGATCAACGTGGAGGTCTCAAACCCAGTAATCAGCATAACCGGCCACCAGTCATACACAGGTGGAGACCCTGTTGCATTCACAACTAATGGTTGGGCAGTCACGGTATACAACGACGGCTTGGTTGACGCTCTTGGAGTCACCCTGAACGGTACTATCTGTGGGGACAGCAGTTGCAGCAGCGAGATAGCTTTCGACACAGACACCCGCGATGTCCCCTCAATGTCCGAAGTCACATTCGATATTTCCCTTGACCTCACTGAATACGGTCCAGACTCGTACTACCTCCGATTTGTTGTAGTCGAAGAAACCGTCGATGGAGAGGTATTGCCATACTTGGAAGACCAAGGCGGAGTCTCCAACGTCGACGTCCGTTCTCCACCAGTCGAGGGTACAACTGACTGGATAGGATGGATTCTTGGGGCCCTAATCTTGCTTGCCATCGGAATGCTGACAAGGCCCCGCTCAAGAAGGCCAAACGCTCCCTTCTGATGCATTGATATTTATGCCCGTTAATGTGGGGATTGAACATGCCTGCAATCGAGCATCTGGAGCTGATGCCCGAACCAGAGGAGCCTAGGCTACTCACCACGGTCGACCCCGACGCCCCCGGCTATCCCGGAGAGGCCTATGGCTTGTCGGATGAGGAGGCTCGCAGACTCAGGTGGCCATTAGGCCCAATCAAGGAGGCCCTGTGGCCATGGGGTGCAGTATTCTTTTCGATAGGAACTATTCTACTGCTGGTTTCATGGCCATTCATTGATGCATACCTGACTCCAGTACTTCCAGATTCCGAATGGGCCTACGAGGATACTCGAATCAGGGAATTACAGAGTTCAGGACTTTATGGCCAGGGGGTCGCTGTATGCATAGTTGACACCGGAGCAGACGCCTCTCACCCCGATCTGATGGGAATCGACCTAGTAGGATTCAGGGACTTCTATGAAGAAAATAACGATGAAGTTAGGGACGTCGGAGATGAGTACCATGGGACGATGATGACGGGCCTCCTAGTTGCTAATGGGACATTCCTAGGGGCCGCTCCCGAAGTATCACTCTCCGTTGCTTTGGCACTAGGTCCCGAGGGTTCCTCGGGGCAGCAAGACAGAGTGGCGATGGCGATAAGGTGGTGCAGGATCACGCAGGAAGCTGACATAATCAGTCTAAGTCTGGGAGCCAATCCCGGAGCGGGGATGGGAACCGATTCGGAAACCGTCTCCGCGGTCAATGAAGCATTATCTTCGGGAATTTTCGTTGTTGCCGCTGCCGGAAACACAGGTCTAGACGAATCGATATACGATGTCTCTGTACCAGCAAACATCCCAGGGGTAATTGCAGTGGGGGCAGTTTACAGAAGCGGAGTTTCATGGCCCGAAAGCGCCTCAGGTTCCGAAATCGATCCGTATGGCGGAGAGCCTAGAGAGTTCCCAAACCAGAAACCCGAGGTATCCGCGCCCGGAGTCAATATCTTCTCTACAGCGACAACTGAACTTTCCCCTCCCTATGCCTATTCATCAGGCACTAGTGACTCAACCGTTTTCGTTGCAGGAGCGTTATCGCTAATCTTGGAGCTATATGGTGAAGAACTAGAAAATGAGAATGGCCAGATAGACCAGGAATCAATGGAACTAGTGAAGAGAGCTCTGGCAAACTCTGCAGCCGGGGGAGAATCTTTCGAGGGCGGTCACGACAGTAAAATGGGGTATGGCAAACTTGATGCTTCAGAATGGGCATCACAAGTCGCATTTGAGCTCAATTTGAACTAGAAATGGTCTTTCAGGGGGCATTTTCAAGCAGTCTTCACCTGCTCATTCCGACCCTACGGTTAAATCCGCTCCCGACACCCCGCGTACATGGCACGCGGAGACAGAACACGAAGCTCCCTTTTGGTATTCTTGATGCTAACTAGTGTATTCGTTTCTTTGGTGGGCCCCGCGACCCCAGTCGTTGCGGCAAATGACACCACTTCGGGCACTATTTCAGGGACTGAGGTGTGGCAAGGAACTCACACCCTAACTGGCGATGTCGTCGTGTCCTCCGGGGCCAAGCTAATTATCCAGCCAGGGACAACCGTGACTTTCCCAAATGGCACTCACTTGGATGCTAGAGGAAGCATCTGCATAGGCTCATCTTCATGTGGTGCCAGTGGAAACGCAAACACCGCCCAGAAAATCACCTTCAGATGGACCGAGCCTTCGAACTCTAGTGCTAGAGGGGAATGCTACGGGATGTCAAATGGGAATGAAGAAATATTCATCGAAGATCCTTCATGCTTTGAGGGCGTCCTAATCAGGGACTCAATAGATCTCTCCCAAACTGCAATTAGGTTCCTGACTATAGATGGGGCATGGGGAATACCGTACTACATCGACACCCTGAATGAGTTCAGATATGGGGCCTTGGTCCTAGATGGGGCCAGCCCGACCCTCAGGGAGTTGGAGTTCACGGACGTCAATACCAGTAGCGTCTTGACCACCAACCTCGCGCAGCCTAGGTTCATTGGTGGGGAGTATGTAGTAGGAAACGACGATGAAAGCAGCGTAGACGGTTCAGCCGTGCAGATTTACAGCTCAGGTACGCCTGTAACTCCGCTAATCATGGAGTCCCCCTCTCTCATTGGCACGGACAGAGGCTGTGGGCAGAGGGACGGAGGTAGGCCTACCGTTTGGGTCCAGGACGCTTTCATCGAAATTGATGATGCTGACATCTCGGTTGGAGACTTCGGAATCTCACTTAGATACTCATCGGGATCTGTAACGAACTCCTCGATCAACGTCAATTGCAATGGGGTTGACCTGTACAGCCTCAAGAGTGTAGGTACAACTGACTATCACAACGTCATCGCCAGTAATGAGATTACTACGGGGGAAGGGACACCTGTCACTATCTATGGAGGGGCACATGCTGAAGTTTACGATAATGAACTATCTGGGGCCTCTAGTGGTTCGGGAGTGGCCGTATACTCCAGCTACGCCAATATCCACGATAACGACATCGGCCCGATAGGCGGATGGAACGGACTCTGGATGCTTGGCTCATTCGACGTAATAGCCGAGAATAATACGATTCATGATGTAGCCAAGGAAGTCGTTCTGGCAGGGGAATATGGAAGCCAGGCACCGGCACCATCTGCTGCTAGGGCATTCCTCGCCAACAACACACTCTCCACCGATGGAACCGGGACCTGCTCGAGCATGACTCACTTTGGAGGGGGATTCACGTGTCCAGCAGTTCTCGCATTCAGATCAGGCTTGACGATGTACGACAATGAGATCAACGCGGCAGGAGACGCAGACGGAATCAGGGCAATAGGGGCACTTTTGGATATTCGGAGGAACACCTGGAACGTACCCTCTACTGGAGCAGTGATTAAGCACTACGATACCGGATTTGCTGGCACACAACAGTATGGAACTCTCGGGTTCTTCTCTGAGAACTCTTGGAACGGGGTCGACATGACTTACAATATAACCAAGAGTTCGGTAACAGTTCAGTCCGAGACAATTCCAAGTGCTACTGGTGGAGGTGACCCTGTGATACTATCATGGCCAGATCAGGAAGCGTGGCCAGCAAATCAATTCCAGAACGGAATAGCTCCAACCGAGGTCCAGGAGTGCGCCCTCTGCGACAACCTGACTCCTAGGAACTTCCCCCTAGCAATTAGCATGGATAACAACTCCACCGTTTTCACCTTTGCAGCTTTGGCAAATCTCGACCTCTCTTCAGTGTTCATTGAGACTCAGCCGACACCATATGCAGTTCAGGTCCGCAGGGCAGAACTGGTTCGCTACCAAGTATTGGTTGAGGGAGAGAGAGTGCCGGGTGCAGGCGTCCTGGTGGAGGACGCACTCGGTAACGACCTATATGACATAGAGACTCTCGACGACGGATACACGCCTTGGTTCTCCCTCCCTTCGGATTTCCACTTGGACTTCAGGGGACTGGGAGGGGGAGACAACCCAGACGGATATGCGGACGACGAATTTGAGGACTCCTGCACTGATGGTATTGACAACGATGGGGATCTTACCACGGATACAGACGATACGGATTGCGACTATTCGGCAGGTACCCGTGAACTCTCATTGTACAGGTATACTGCCTACAAGTTTGGCTCCGGACTAGATAGCGGCGAGTTCACACTTGAGGACTCATCGTTCCAAGGAACGGCCGAATTGTTGAATATGGCCCCGTCTGTTACAATAACGCAAAATGAGGGTCATTCATTTAGGAAGATAGTCAACATCACAGGTACTGCCCATGATGGTGTACTCGCAGCCTTCTACCAGACCGATGAGCTGGCTCAGTGGGACCAAAAGGGCTACGTGCACTCGGTCGAAGTCAAGGATCCATTCACAGGAGATTGGGACAACGCCCTTGTGGCAATCGACTCATCGGGAGCAGGTCCGGGAGAGGTAACCCGCAATAATCACCCGTTCAAAACATGGTTCTATGAATTGGACATGTCTAGCATGGCGGAAGGCGACTACACGTTCGAGTTCAGGTCCTTCGACGGTATCACCCATAGTCCCATTGTGGGCATTACGATAAAGCTCAATACACAGGCTCCGACGATCTCCGTTACATCCCCAAGCCCCATGTCGACTCATTCAGACGATAGCGTCACGTTCGAGGGCACTGCGTATGATTTCTACGGTTGTCCTGAGCAGTGCAGCATGGATGTCGAGGACATATACTTCCAAATCGTGGGTCCGAATTTCCAAGTCACCACGCCGGTGTCCGGCGGTGCGGATTGGACATGGACATGGGATTTCAGCGGTCAGCCAAGGGAGAATGCTCAGTACACTTTCACAATATGGGCGTCGGACTCAGACTTCTGCATAGGGGTCATCGATGAATGTGAGGCGACAGTACTCACACTGAATATTGACAACTCCAACACAGCCCCATTCCTTAGCGTAACTTCTCCTCAGAATGGCGATCGCTTAGCAGTCTCCGAGAATTCAGTTTTCGAAGGTGTCGCTAGGGATTCCGATGGTACTGTGACCAGGGTAGATGTCGAGGTTCTCGACATAGCGAACGGTTACATCAATGTGCACTCAGATTCAATCACTGATTTCGCCTCCAATGGGGCGTTCAGCCAGGAGTGGAACTCCATGTCCCTGAGGCACAATGCAGAATATCAAATCAGGATGAGATCATACGACGGTTTCGATTACAGCGAGTGGATTGAGCTTCAGATCACGGCAGACAACCCCCCTGATGCTGGAAACAACCAACCAGTTTTCGACCCAAGTGGATGGCTCGACGAGATCACCCTCTATTGTGAGTTGGACTCCCAGTCTCAGGACAGGTGTACTCTCGCAGAAATCGACCTTATGCAATATTTCAGTGACGCTGATCAGAATCAAGAGTTGATGCTCTCCATCTATGACAATGAGGAATTGTCTAGCGACGATGAGTATGGAATCGTCTTTAGCATCGCCTCTAGTGGTTTGGCCACATATAATCCGATCACGATGTCTTTCTATGACCCTGAGATATCCGGTTGGTCTCTTGACGGTGTAATCTTTGTTGCCTCTGATCCATTTGGCTCTAAGGCAAATTCTCTCCCAGTTTCGGTAAATGTCATCGGATTATCGTTCATAGTCAACGAACCAGAGGATAACAGGATTGGCGATGACGAAATCGCAATTTTCACTGGCACCGGTCTCCCAGGTAAGACGGTCACAGCAACCATTGGGGGAAATCCGGTTAACAACACCGTGATTTCGAGTGACTCAACTTGGGAGATGGGGATACCTGGCTCTAGAATCTCGGGCTCCGCAACTCCCCAATTCAAGTATGGGGGGGAAACTTACGAGCCCGGTTTCAAGATCACTGTTAGTGATGAGGAAGGTTCTGGCCTCGGTACACTATTGGTGATAGTTGTAGTAGTGCTATTGGGAGCTGTAGCTGCATTCGCCTACTTCTTCGTGGAAATTGAGGAGGAAGGGGAAGAAGAGGACTCGACGCAAGAAGTAGAATCAGAGGAACAAGAGGAAGACCCGTACGCATGGGCTAACGCTGGAGAGGAAAACCCTCAGCCCGAGCAAGAACGATTCCGAAGAGACGCCAATCACCCAGGATGGCTATGGGACACAGAGAATGAAGAGTGGGTCCCGGAGGATTCTCAGGCATGAATCAACCACCAGTCGTCAATCACGAACATTCTTGAATGAAAGTTATCGCTAGTAACACCATGACTTCCGTGCCCGCATCGAAACCAGGGGTTCAGGAACGCATTCTTCTGCACCTCAGGGACTATGTCGATCACGCAGATAAGGTGGAGGTGCCATTCGCACTTTCCCAAATGGGAATAGCTAATGCAGTATCTATAGCTAGATCGAATGTCCCCAGGGCAATTTCCGGACTTAGGGATCAGGGATATCTGATCGAGAGGCAGGCGCATGTTACAGGAGTGTCTAGGAAGAGGAAGGCGTATTTCCTCACTGAGGATGGTGAGAAGTTGGCTGATGACATTTGGTCTAAGGTCGGTATGCAAATGGTCAGGGTGATTGGGCATGATGGTAGATCCTCGACTATGGAACTTCAGAAAGCACTAGAGTCTACAGAACTTCCACTTAGACACGTCGATGTAATTAGGTATCTAGACGAGTCTGGGACTATAGATTTCTCCTCCCTATCGCCCGATCTTATTGAACGAGACCTCTCAAAGCACATAGAGAAGCAGTTGGTAACGTCCCTAGGCGACTTGCCTCGAACTAGGAAATTCTATGGGAGGGAGAAGGAGCTAGAAAACATGGTCAGCTTGTTGGAACATCAGTCTGGCTCAATATTGGTACCCGGTATTGCAGGCATAGGTAAGACCGCACTTTCCGCTAAGCTGATTGAGAGTTTTACTCATAGGAGAAATCTGCTATACCACAGGTGCCAGGATTGGGAAGGTGCGAGAGCATTTTTGGAAGCGACCGGCGAATGGATGTCGGCTATGGGAAGTGACGACCTTTCGGATTACCTAGCCTCGACTCCAGTGCCTCAGCCACAGATGGCAGTAAATCTCATCACCGAGGGTCTGGAGGGTGCACCTTCCCTAATCGTTATTGATGACTTGCACAAGGTCGGTGATGAGACCTTAATTTCCGTCCTCAGATCTTTATCGATAAGAATTCCAGAAATCGATGATGTAGGGCTAGTGATGTTTTCAAGGTCATTCAGGATGGTAGTTCCGGAAACTGATTCTACAGGCAGGATTGTTACCCTTGTTATGCCCCTCGATGGTCTTGACCAGGACGCAAGCAGGCAGATATTGACGGCGATGAAGGATATTGAGATGCCTCAATTCCTACACATCCATAACCTGTCTAGAGGTCACCCTCTAGTACTAGAGCTAATCAACAGGGGTAGTGTTGGCGGGACATTCCACGAAACTCTGGAGACATTCGTTGAGAAGGAGATATTCAGTAGACTCTCAGGTGCAGAAAAGAGGGTGCTTGGCGCCATCTCAGTTTTCAGAGAGCCAATGCCCCTTGAGGCAATTTCAGGAGTTGATGCTGAGACCGACCTGCTCGATGATCTCGTCGAGAAAGGCCTAGCCAGACAGGCGGACAGTGAGAATTATGACGTCCACGATCTAGTCAGAGAGTTCCTGACAAGATCTATGGACGACTCACTGAGTCAGATTCTCCATGCAAACGCTGTCGAGTGGTACAGGACCAGAAGCGATACCCCCTCCCAGAGCATCGAGTACATCCACCACCTGCACATGTCAGGCGATACCGAGGGCCTAGCTGCCGCGCTATCAGACAAAGGTCATGCTCTTGTCCGCTCAGGGCACATCGAGCTCTTGGGTATCCTAAGGTCTCTAGATGTCAGCAATTTTGGACCTAGGACGAGCTTCGTCATTCACGAGCTTAGGGGCGACATTCTGTCTATCCAGGGGAAGTGGGAGGAGGCAGTAGAGGAGTATGACTCTGCAATGCCTATCGCACTCAAACACAAGATGACTTCCTCGCTGGCAAGACTCCTTTCATCCAGAGCCGATCTCGCCGTCAAGAGGGGTCAGATGGACGAGGCCCTTTCTCTCCACAGGAAGGCGCTTGAAATCCAGATCTCGGTCAGAGATGCATTGGGTGCCGCTAGATCATACAATAACATGGGCTTCATTTTCAGGCGACAACGTGACAACAAGAAGGCTCTGGAGGTTTACGGGAACGTAGAAGAGCTACTGGAGGCCGAAGACTCCCCGGAGTTGACCGAAGCCAGAATCAGACTAGCTTCGGCATTCCTTGAGATGGGTGAGATGGACAGAGCAAGGGACCACGCAATGATTGCCCACGACGAGACAGAGGAGAATGAACAGGTAAAGTTGCATGCTAGATCAAGGGCGGTTTTGGGAAGGTACTACGCCAAAATCAAGGACAACGACCTAGCCATGCACCATTATTCTGGCGCACTTGAGATTCTTTCCGATCAATCGGACCCCCATAGTGCCGTCGAGGTCGAAATGTTGCTCGGACAGGTACTAAGTGACGCTGGAAGATCTGAAGAGGCTGCTGAACACTATCTCGATGGACTAGCTCTTGCTGAGGCTAACGATTTCAGGATGATGCAAGGCGAGATATTGTCGAGGCTCGGCGAGGTGGAAAGCAACCGATCTCAGAGAATGGACTATCTGCAGAGGTCATTGGTGGTATTCAGGGAATTGGGCGCTGTTCACAGAATGAGGGACGTGCAGAACGCAGTTCACAGGGTAGTCATGGGACATTAGGATAGGCCGACTATCCTTTCGGGCTCACTTTGTCCCAACCAATGTGTGAATTCGGGACCGCTCTGTTTAGAAATGGAGAGGTCCCCTGCGAAGGAGTCACAGATTCTCATCAATACCTCACTTTCTGCTATGTGTGGCCTATTGTTATTTTCAGAGAGGTGGCATAGTACTATGCTCTCAAGCCCCTCATGCATTACTTCGTTCAGTATCTGCCCTGTTTGGGCATTGGAAAGGTGCCCGCCTCTTCCCGTTATCCTACTCTTCAGTGAATCAGGATATGGTCCGGCCACTAGTCTGGAATACTCGTAATTTGCCTCTATGGAAATATGCGAGCAAGCAGATAGATGTTTTTTGAGCTCATCAGTGGCTTCTCCCAGGTCAGTGACTACGGCTGCTCTCTTGCCCTCTGTTGAACATGCGATAATTGCCACATTGTCTGCGTCATCATGAGGTACAGGAATCGGAAGGAGGCTCAAGTCATTGCCAGCCTCAACCCGCTCTATCTCCGAGAATTCAGCGAAGTTCTCATGATCCCTCCACTCCATCCTTCTAGCAGTTTCGGCATTGCTCATTAGAACAGATGCCCACCTCTTAGAGGCACGGGCCGCTGATCCAGAGTGATCGGAGTGGTGATGGGTCACCATAATCGTGTCTATTTCGGAGGGTTTGACCCCTATCATGCCCAAGCGAGACTCCATTCTCTTCAATGAGAATCCGCAGTCGATGAGGACTTTCGACTCTTCAGTAGACAACAGGACCGAATTCCCGCGACTCCCACTGCCAAGGTGAGTAATCTCCATGTTGATACCTAATCCAGTCCGAGACAAATAGCCCTTTGAATAAATCCATCAAAGACTGTCCTCAATGGCCAATTAGGCACATCAATGGCACTGCCAACAATCAAAATATCCGGCCTTCCGTCCGAACGACGCTCCATCATCATGATAAGTCAGTCAAGAACGCTCAAAGCCATCTAGATGGGGCTATGTCATGAGGAGAAAGCAGACCGCGGCATTCATCACGCTACTTCTCCTTAGCAGTCTTGCATTTGTTTCCCAAACTCGTCCACAGTCCCCGGTTTCTTCCACGGACCCATCAGATGCACAGGGAGGAGCTCCACCAGCCACAGATGCGGATGAAGATCAGATACCAGATCAGTACGAATCATTGCATGGAATTGTAGTAGTGATTGAGACGCCGGATGGCAACGTCAACGTCAGGGGTTTGGATATGAATAACGGTACTGACAACATGACCGATCATGATAGAGACGGAGCACCTGCACTTCTCGAATATTGCTGGCCATATACTCTCGATAAGTGCTTTACAGATCGTCTATCATTGACCGGCAAACCCCCGGAACTTACCGAATCAGGACAAAGAGAGTATCTTGACCCCACTAATTCAGACTCCGATGGCGACGGACTTCCTGATGGATATGAGATTCACATGTGTACTGAAGGGGGTTTAGGTTACATCAATGCTTCAAATGCATGGACGTGCCTCTGGTTTGACCCTCTAGATCCCTCGGACGAAGTAGAGGATATCGATAGGTGCCAGGACTTTACTTTCGGTTGTGGCGATGGCTTCGATGTTAATCGAGATGGCTATGTAGATATCACAGAGAGCTACACTAATTCTGAGGAGTATTCCTTCGGAATTCCGGATGGCTGGATTACCGAAAGGGATGGTCTATGGTGTGCTGGAGAAATTCCCGGATTGAGCAAGGACTCATGTCAGAAAGGAGAACAAAGGCCAACCGGGGACAGCGGATGGCTGGGGAGTGATCCAACAGATCCTGACTCCGATCACTACACATGGTCCGAAATTATCGCAACCGGCCTAGTGGTGCCCGGTGATGGCATTCCAGATGGCTGGGAAGTTCACTATGGATTAGATCCAAGAAATGCGAGCGATGCCATAGAGGACTCAGACAGTGATGGTTGGGACCTCGATCGTGATGGCTTTGTGATACCAGACACATCCACTTCTACAGCACAATGGGGAGAGGCATTCAGCAACTATGAGGAATACATGGTCTACTTCGACGACGGAGCATGGGTTACTCCGGGCCTTAGGGGAACTCCGATGGCGGATCACGAGGGAGGAGTAATTTCATTCGATCAATCTACATCCCCCGGTTTGGTTGACGGATCAGTTCATTCCATAATCAGCGATTCTGGAAGGGATCGATTACTGGTAGGGTCGAAATTCGGCATTACTGCTATAGATCCATTCGGAGGCTCAGTTTCTCGTCACTACCTGCCATCTGGAATGGAGATGAATACCATGATGAGGTGGTCTTGGGGAGATTCACAGTTCCTGATTATTGGAACCGATTCAGGAATCCACTGCCTTTCCATGGATAGCGGCCTTCCAATCATGTCCTCTCTTTCAGATTCCGATATCGGTCCCGTGGATACTATACTAAAGTTGGAGACAGGAAGTAGCAACTTGGACTTAATGGCATTCGGAAAACAGTCGGCATGGTCCCTCTCATTCACCCAGGGAGGTGACTCAGAGAGTGGGTATTGCACCGGAGGAGATAATTCAATTTCCATGACTGAGCCACTTCCCAACGAGGCACTAAACCACTTATTGGGCGAATCAAAGACTTCTGCTAACACCGCTCTACATGTTCCAGTATTGGGTAGGGGCCCTCTTCTTCTAGTCGGCACCGATGCTGGACTAATAGCTTGGAATACCACAGACGCACTAACATCCGCAGGCGACCCATGGTGGGTTTTCAATGAAGAAAATGCTGAAGACTTCGTACAGCGTGCCGACTTACTCAACGAGTCAAAGTCGGCAATCGTCAATACGATGGAGGTCGCTGGCCCTAGGCAGCCAGGAGGCGGCGTGGAAGAAGTAACTGGGGTTTGGCTAGGCACTGCAGGTGGATTGCATTTGATTGATCTCAGCACATTTATCCAAATGCCGTATTCTTCAATCAGCAGTGAAAGGATGTACAACATCGACAGATGGGCTGAGGGGGCCAACGACGTTCACTCAGTTCTATCTTACAATGGCATGGTCGTAATAGGATCTAGGGATGGAACTTGGTGTCTTGAGGGGGGCCATACTGGAGTTTTGGGGCTTTACACGAACCAGACCAGAGTCCCCGGCTTGGTAACGTCCCTTGTTACTTTAGAGTATGAAGGGAAGAATTGGATATTCGCCGGTGTTTCCCCGGGCAGGTACATGAACATAATGCCCATTGATCCACAATCCGCCGACTCCGACTTAGATGGAATGCCCGATGGTTGGGAGTTTGCCTATGGACTTGATCCAACCGATCCTTATGACAGGGACAGGGATGCCGATGCAGATGGAGTCAGCTACGAACTAGCCGATGGCACCGAATTTACAAGAGACTGGTCAAACCTCGAGGAGTATAGGTACATCAAGACCTCCGAACTGGGATTCAACGGTACCGACCCCAGAGACATCGACTCTGACTCTGACGGGCTTTCCGATGGTGAAGAGTATTGGGGATGGTTCTTGGGCCCTACATCATTCGATTGCCATTATCTCAATGATGAGTACATTTGTGACGAGGACTCGGGAGAGCAGGCTGAAACAGTTCATCTGGAGGGATGGCTGGGCTCAGGAGCCGGAGGCGGGACAGACGGACCAACCGATCCAACAAATCCCGATACTGACGGTGATGGGATGCCTGATGGCTGGGAGATTGAACACAGGAGGTGGATCGGTGATGTCTATACGGGCGGAAATTTGTGGACACTGGATCCGCGCGATCCCAGTGACGCCGATGCAGATGCCGATGGAGACGGCTTGTCCAATCTCTGTGAGTACATGTGGGGGAACATGCTGGAAACTGTGCTTAGGGAAGGCCTTCCATCACATGGAGAGTCAAGTGAATCGGCTTCCTCTTGGGTCAAGACAGACCCGAACAACATCGACTCTGACGGGGACAGCCTTCCGGATGGTTGGGAGGCTAGGTATACTTGCACATGGAATAAGGACAATAGGGGAATAAACCCACTCAACGGTTCTGACTATCTCAATAATCCAGACTCAGACGGTTATGATGTCAATCACGATGGCGTCCTTTCTATCGATGAGCAGTTTGTAAACTGGCTTGAATATCATATCAGGTCCGAAATAATGTATGGTTCGACGACTTCATCTGGTATCCCATATCCTGACAACTTCACTACTTCACTCTGGAATGAGACATGGCAGGATCTCGCTGAAGGATCATTTGGCGACTTCACCAGTCCTTCCTACCAGAGCCTTGTGAATGGAACTACGACCCAGGACGTTGGCTCTGCAAACCCACTTTCTGCCGATTCGGATAGGGATGGAATGCCCGATGGCTGGGAGTTCTTCCACTCCAGGTGGAGCCTTTTCGATGAAGAATGGACTCTAAATCCGGTCGACGAGAGGGACCAGATTGGAGATCCTGATGGCGATGGTATGAACAATTGGGAAGAATACAACTCCATTGATGGGAACCTCAGTGAGACGGACAACCTTGTCACGTCCCCCCAGTTTTACCTTCTCTCGGTAGGAGGGGAGCTTCTCGCCACGCCTTGGCTTTCGGCAGAGTCATCACTCTCCTTCGGGACCTTCCTATCCGACGAGCAGAGAAATCTCACCGGACTAACCGCAGATCCAAACGATCCAGATACCGACAACGATGGATTGCTTGACGGGATTGAACTTATTTTCACTAGATGGAATTCAACAGACTCTGTGTGGACGCTCAATCCACTTGTAGCAGGAGATGGCAATTATGACTCAGACATGGATGGAATTACTGATCTTGTGGAACTCAACCTAACCAACAACAACCCGGCAAATGGAGGCCTGTCTCCCCCGGATGCGCCAAGGATGTGGGAGGAGGCGCAACAACTAGATCCCTCTGAGGCAAACAATAGGATTTACAGGATTCTCTTCAACAAGGAGGGTAAGGCGCAACTCGCAATGCAACAGTATCAGGATTGGCTTTCCGGACAACCAGCTGGACCACTCCTCACATATCTTCTGGGAATTTCGGACCCGAATGACGAGGACACGGACAGGGATGGGATGAGTGATGGCTATGAGTACTGGTTCACCGAATGGAGCCTGGAGGACAATATATGGGAGATGAATCCTCTTACCGGTACTGACGTGTCTAGGGACACAGACGACGACTCATTTGATTGTGATGGGAACGGCCACATTTCTGATTCCGAATCATTCGATAATCTAGCCGAATACGAATCAAGGGTCTACGGAAAGAGAACCGCTGTTGACACAATTCCAAATGAGACCGGACTTGTCTCATATGGGGCCGATGCAATCAATGCCCAAATGGAGGAGAACGGACTCTCCTACCAAGCAGCCTTCGGGCACCTGTATTCATCATTCATCAGCAAGAGCCTCAAGTCTTCAGAGAGGATGGGGCTGATCAATTCAATAGATCATAATAACTTCAACACAAGCCTAGCAGGAGTCAGTGATCCAACCGACGAAGACTCCGACAGGGATGGGATGCCTGATGGCTGGGAATTCTGTTATTCAATATACGGAGAGTTCCTCCCGGTGAATTCATACAGGTGGTCAATGAATCCTGTAAATTCTCTAGACGTGAACTATGACCCTGATTCCGATGGTTGGTACGATAGGACGTGGTCCGACGTTCCTGCCGAACAGGGCTCTTGGGAGGGTAGGCAGTTTACACCTTCGTCAATAGACAGCCAGATAGGTCAGGGTGCTCAGCCACTCTATTTCTCCAACTTGATGGAATTTGAAAATGGTACTCACCCCCTCGATCAAGACAGTGACGATGACTCTATGGTGATGATACCATACTTCCAAGATGGCTCCGTCGTGGCATATGTCCAAGACTCCAATCTTTCAGACGGAAGAGAGGTGTTCAAGTATGGAACTAATCCACTTGACAACGATACTGATGGAGATATGATGCCAGACTTCTATGAATACTACAGGGGATGGAATGAGTCCAATGATAACTGGTCATCTTACATGCAGATATCGGTTGTCTGGTATCAGGTAACCCCAGTAGTATGGAAGCCCGTCGACGTTTCATCAGGCATAATTTCCAGACCGCAATTGGACTGGGCATGGTTCACTCATGACCCAACTGATCCCTCAGATGCGGGACAGGATGCGGACAATGACGGTGGATGGGACTGTTCAAGTGGGAGTTGCGTATACCAGCCTTACAATAATTTCCAGGAGTATTTTGGAGTAGTTAACGCATCCCTTTCATCTCCTTCTTTGGTCCGGGAGTCTAATCTGTATGACTGCTCTGGGAGTATTGTAATGGAATGGTGGCAACTCAGGGAAGCCCTATTGGGAACCTGCTCCGGCAGCGCCGCTCTTTCGACAAACTACTTCCGGATGTACAGGATAAACAACGACGACCCGCTTTATGCATTAATTGTGGACGACAATGATGTCGACTATGAGGAAGTTGACAGTAGTGATGATGTCGTAACTCTTAACGGAGCCTGGGCAGACGAATACAATCGGTTCGCAGGAGACCAATACCACTTGCCAAATACTGGACTCGGTGAGTACGTATTTGGATGGTGGGCAATCGATATTGACGGGGATCAAATAGCAGATGGTACCGATCCGACAAATTGGGACACTGATGGTGACTGGTTGAATGACCACTTCGAGATAGAAGACGACCTGCTCGATGGCATTAGGGGGAACAGCGGTTCCCCAATAAGATATGACGATCGTTCAACCTAGGTCTCTTGAATGCGTGCCTCTTGGAACTCGCATGGTTGACCCGGGAGGGATGATGCCAGGACCAAACGACCCCCTTGAGGATCGCCTATTGTTCTTGCAGGAGAACATGGTGAATTTCGTGAATCAGTACGGTTTACCCGTGGTCGAGGTTGCTCTTGTGGTTTCTAAATTCATCAGGATAATCGGAGAAAAACTCCAACATGCAGCTGAAGAATCGGGGGAAGAACTCCCTCTGTCACTGCTTGAGCCTTGGCCCATAGAGTCGGACCGAGAAGCTCCGACGATAGACTCATTCCCACTAGGGAGGGTTCTAGATTCTGTGGATAATGATAGGATGGAAATTTTCGATACAATAATTCGAACCATATTGAACCAAGCCGAGATTCCATTTTCTTCGGCTATTGCGGTCTTGAGGGACTGGGAGTCCAAGATAAGAACCCAGCTAAGCGAGTCAACCAGCCCAGGTCACCTATTCAGCCCAATGAAGCTGCCTGATGGATTCTAACCACTCTGGGATCTAGCAACTATGCCGCTAGAAACCCACCAAGCATCGATAATCGACCACACCCATATGATCGGCCAAAGAACCACAGATAGGATTAGTGGAAACTGAATCAGGAACCATCCCGCCCCCTTCCGGTGCTGACGGTTGAAATGCTGTCCAAGGAAGAGGAAGGGGATAAGCGACAGGGCAATCGCGAAAATTGGCCTCAGTGCGCCCCATGCCCCTATTCCTCCACTCAATTCTCCCCAGATCACGCCAAAGACGCCAATCGCGCTTACTTCGTCATCCTCGTCCTCGCTGGGCAGAATGACGACATACTCGTGCTCCGACACGAGCCTTGGAACAGGCCGGGTGGAATGAATATGACGTATCGTGGATACGAAAAGGACAACTTACCCCTGCCACTCCCGGATTCCGTGACTTTGCCCAAGGTGCTGTTGACCGGATTCGGCCCATTCCTAGGAAATCGGAAAAATGCCTCCGAAGAGGTGGTCAAGAGGATCAGTCAGACAGGACTTGAAGGGATCGATCTTTCAACTATGGTGTTGGGTGTTGACGAGAGTGGCTCAAAGAAATGCTCAGAAATTGCCAGATCCGGAAAACACCTTGATGCAATAGTCCACCTTGGCTTGTCGGAGAAAGGAAAATCCGTCTGCTTGGAATTATTTGCAAAGAACCTTCTTCAGATGGAAAATCCTGATAATTCAGGAAGGATGGTTTCCGGAACAAAGATTATTCGAAATGCCCCGGATTGCCTCAAAATCACAGCTCCAATTCATGTTCTAGATGAGGAATTTGAGCATGATGACAGAGTATCATGGAGTAAAGACGCCGGAGGATTCGTATGCAACGAGACTCTTTTCAGAACTCTGGAAGCCACGATTAATACGGGCTGCAGGGTTATCTTCGTCCATCTTCCAGATAGTTCTGTCATAGGGATAACCGACCAAATTGAGATAGTTAGTAGGGTAGTTAGTTGTCTAGCAATAAAGCCACTATACAGAGTAGTGGGCGCATTGATTCGCGACTCGAGGGGTAGGATGTTGGCTTGTAGGCGCCCAGAAGGAGATGCATGGGAAGGTTGGTGGGAATTCCCCGGGGGGAAGATGGAGGTGGACGAGCATCAAGAAGACGCAGTTATCAGGGAGATAGAAGAGGAGCTGGGCATTTCAGTGACCCCTGAATCATGCGTAGCCGAAATCTCCCATGACTATGGCGACAGAGATGTTGACTTATTCATTTGGAAGTGTAAGCCGATCGATCCCGATTCGGTTTCCCCTCTAGAACACGATGAGATAATTTGGGTCGATCAACATGAACTGCTGGACCTCAAGTGGTTGCCAGCCGACCTCCCGTTGATAGAAGAATGGTCACTGTCGGGAATTCCCTAGTCGTCCTCACCAATCGTCGGCCTCCCTCGCTTGTCAAACCATTCGATAGGAGTCCCGTCTTCGGCCATCGAGAGTCCGTCCCCGACCTTCCTTGGAATCGCAGCTCTTCCCTGATGCCAGGTGAGTTTCTCCAACCACTGGTCAATTTCATCTCCTTGAATTGATACATCAATGGTTCCACCCGCGGCCCGCTCCCCTAGTGAGAATGAAATTTTTCCAGCCAGAGCCGCTTGTCTGGAAATTGAGAAATCAGTATAATCACTGCCTTCCATATCGATAGTCATGGCATCTAGGGCGGTGTCCAGAATCCTTTGGTTGGTTATGGCTTCAACAAATGTGTCCATTGAGCCGACCTTTCCATGTAGAATATCCACTGAACCAGAGTGAGGAAAACTCCTCTTGCCGATTTCTTCGGATGGCATCCAGTCTGGAAACACATTCCTTACTGCCAACACAACCATCTCTGGATCTTCATGAGGCTGAACAATTGTCGACACCCTGACTTCAGTTCCCATGCCCCCTCGAGACAATCACCACTCATGAGTTCTCTCCAAGGAAAAATACCAAGAGCGCGAATGATTGAAACAGTAGTCGAACGGGGGTGGACTATGACTGAGCGATCCCTGGCCATGGGCGCCGCATTATTTCTCGCCCCTAGTCTATGCGTAGTCTCAGTTAGATTTGGACTCCCAGCTCTCGATGAAGTAATTTCAGAAAACCAAATGATTGAGGTCGGAATACACTCTACGGCCCTTCTCCTAGGACTTCTAATGTTCCTAAGGTACAGGAGGGTCGAGGATCATGAATACCACAGATCAAGGGCAATAAAGGGACTTTCGAGAACCTATAAGAGAGAGGATAGGGGACTTTGGGGAGAAAAGTCAGATCTTGCATTGGAGAAGCTAGAGTCAGGGTTTGCCAAGAAGTCCAGGAAATCTTCCAGGAGGTCAAAGGAAAGGATGTCGGGAACTGTGGGCTCTCTGAATTCTGAGATGGAAGAGAAGGAGGTCGGCGACGATTTTGAGGCCGATGTCAGAGTTTCGGGAATTCAGACAATCGTTGACGAACACAAGATTAAGGAGGAAACAAAACCAAGAAGAAAGTCAATTGCCTCCAGAATAGGATCCATTTTGGACTCATCTGCAAGGAGGAGGCTAGAGAAGAAGAAGGCAAAGGAAGAGAGGAGGAAAGTCAGGAAGAAAGCGAATAAATCGTCCCAAACCGATAGCGAGTGGGATGCTCCCGTTGCGTCTACGATGGCGAGATCAGTTGTCTCCTGCAAACAATGCGGAAATCTAAACAATAGTGGAATTCAGTACTGCGTGTCATGTGGAGACCTCTTGGTTTAGCAGGGAACGGTTGAAAGCACCCAGTCCTGAGCCCATGGTAGATAACATGCCGGAGAAGAGGGACTACTACGAGGTCCTGGGCCTTTCTAGAGGCGCTAGCAAGGAAGAAATACGAAAGGCGTACAGGTCACTAGCTAGGAAGTTTCATCCCGATAAAAATCCAGATGACCCCGACGCAGAAAGCAGGTTCAAGGAACTCTCAGAAGCCTTCGCTATACTGTCTGATGATGACGAAAGGAGAAAGTATGACACATTTGGCCATAATTCCCCCGGAGGCTCACCCTTCGGGCCAGGTGGTTTCCAAGGTGTCAATATTAGCATAGACGATCTTTTTGGTGGCGACCTAGGGGGTATTTTCAGTCAATTCTTCCGTTCTTCCTCATCTGGAAATAGACGGGCAAAGGGTTCCGATTTGATGGTAAGGCACTCAGTGCCCTTCCAAACTGCAATGGATGGCTGCGAGGAAGAGATCGAGATCGAGGCTCTAATAACATGTGACAAGTGTGAGGGAGAGGGCTCGAAAGACCCCTCATCTGTGAGGCAATGCCCCGGGTGTGATGGAAGGGGAAGGACTGAGAGGGTGGAGAGGATAGGCCCATTCACACAGAGAGTTGTATCCGACTGCCCTTCATGTGACGGAGGCGGCAGGATCGTCCAGAGTCCCTGCAAATCATGTGGAGGTTCGGGGCGCTCAAATCAAACAAAGAAGGTCAGGTTTTCAGTTCCTCCAGGGGTGTCTTCTGGTGTCAGGCTTAGGATGAAAGGGCACGGTGAGGCCGCTAGGGCTAGTCGCGGAGAGCCCGGTGATTTGTACATCGAGATCGATGTAGGTGGGCATGATTGGTTTGAGAGAGATGGTTCCGATCTACTAATGGCACTCCCAATTGGATATGCAGACCTGCTACTAGGAACCTCAGTAAGGATACCCCATATAGACGGGGATCACATCACAGTAAAGATTCCTGCAGGTTCAAACCCCGGGGATACCATTTCCATTCCAGGAAGGGGGCTCCCTCGTCAAGGATCAAGGTCCAGAGGCGAAGTCTCCGTGGTGTTGAAACTAGATTTACCATCAAGAGTCTCACGTGCAGACAAGAAGAGGATATCTGAGATGTATGACATCTTGGGCACCAATGAAGAGAACATACAAGAGAGAATCAAGGATGAAGCTTACAGGCGTAGAAATTCAAGAGTTCGATAGACCTATTCCTCCTCTAGGCTCTGCCAGTCCATAGCAATCCTCGGCGCGGCAGCGACCGGCTCCCCGTTTACAAGACCAGACAATTGGAAACTAAGCACACTTGGATTCCCAACAATCGTGACTCGAACGAATGTCTTACTTTCGGACTCCAAGGTATCTAGGAAAACCTCATCTCCACGAAATAGATGCTTAGGTGAAACTTCCGAGATTCTTGCTACTGCGCCTTCTGGGGAGTGGAATCTTATCGCAGCAAGCTTCCAATCTTCGCCCCCTACCCTAATTCCTAGAATCAATGATCTGCCGGCGTCAATACCCCAAGCATTCACTTCAATCTGTTCTGTCAAATGACGAATCATTGGATCTCCCCACTCCGAAACTATTCCAGCCCACGGACTGTCTCCAAGTTGGTGAAGAGCGGACTCTATCTCCTGCTCATTTATCCCGATTTCAGAAGTTTCCCGAGAGAGCCTCTCTCGAAGTCTCCTGAGCCTCCTTCTTTCATGAGCCTCGATAACATCAGATCCATTTGAACCCGAGAAGAGCCTTTTCCTTTCCCACCAAATTACAATCAAAAGGGGGACAATCATCAATGCACCGAGGAAAAGATACAGGTCTGTGAATAAATATGACAGATCACTTAGCTCTGCATCATCAGGAATGTCTTCACCAGCATAGATTAGAGTGAATCGATATTCAACTACGGCATCAGATGATGCTAACCTCTCAACTCTGATGGCATGAGTCCCCATTGGCATGCTAATGATTGAGCCATTTGTTGAGTTCAGAATGCCCCAGTTTTCCTGATCTAGGGATTGAATTTGGAAGTTCACTGGCGAGGAACCTTCATCCCTGATGTATACCCTAGACCCATTTTCATCTCCAATATTTACTACATGGACGTCAACATTGTCTCCGGGCCCCAATGTTCCAGATAGGATGGCAGGACCTGGAAGTATCGGCTCATGATACGTAGGTGGCCCCTCTTCACTCCAAAGGTAATCCGGTGCATCACCGATAATGTTACCATCATTTGCGGAATTGGTCGATATTCCAATTTTCCATGATGCCGGTCCATTTGATGAGATCCTGAATTCTAAAGAAACAGCATCTTTAGGAGTTTCAATAATGTCCGGACACATGAAAATTTGTTCATAAATGGATATAGTCCCATTCGTCGTTTTTAGAAGTATTTCCAGAGAAATATCACCGTTGAAGTAACATTCTGGGAGAATTTCCATTTTGCTCCCCGCCTGCAATAACAATGAATCTCCATCTTCGTCAAATCCAGAGATATGTCCAATATACGACAAAGGGCGGAATTCCAAATGTTCCCCGTGATTCCATTGGCCCTCCAGATCCCCTCCTCCCGGAGCCTCTAGTTCGTCATCAAATCTTGAAATCATGATTTCGTAGGGAGATGGCCCTGGATCGCTCGGGTGAACAACTCTGAGCCATAGACTTGCATCCTGCGGATAGTCTAGGATCACAGGAAAATCGTCCGCAGCCGTGATGATTTCATGAAGTGATTTTGAATCTGAGCTGCTTTTCCATATTTCCAAATCGGCAAACCCCATCGATTTGAAATTGTCTAGAACTACCACGTCGCCATTGTCGCCCACTATTCTGATTGCATCCTTATCTTCTTGATCTTCTAGAGAGCCGACAAAAGTTGCTCCCGTGTTTTTGGGCAGTGATCCTAGGATAGGCTCACACCTATCCAGTTGACATGCGGAGGTGGCATCTATCTCATACTCTTCAGGTTGATTTCCAGGGACAGGCACAGTGTCTTGAAGATCTCCCGACTCAACTAGGCTAGAATCGCTAGGGAGGATATAATCGAATCCTATGTCGCCAATATCGAAATCATCTCCAATATTAACTTCCCATGACAGAGTACTATCTACAAAACCCGACCAATGGACTACATGGTTGTCAGAATAAATGTACTCCTCGCCATCCACCTCTATTTCTAGCTCTAGACCTGTACAGCTGACCCGCAGACACTCAAACTCTAACCATGCCGGACCCTGAAAATCCATCCCCCCTTCAATGATAGTTCCGCCTCCATCTTCGGCCACTGAATTGGGGGCCGTTAGGGTCAAGGAAGAGACAATAATCACGACAAGAACTGTCGCCCTCGTCTGCCCCATGCATTCTCCGAACCGTAATCAGTCTTAGAATCCTTCAAGCGAAGTCTCTCGTTCGAGGCACTATGGTGGGAAGGCCACTAGCGCGAGATGTCGTTGCCAGACAACGATCATCTAGGCTTTTCTCCCTCGGAGATAGGGCAAATCCAGTATCTTGGGCTCCAGCCATCATAATTTCTGATGAAGATCCCGAATTACCGATTTCAATGTCCCCCCTATCATTCAGAAGAGATAACTCAGAATTTCCTTCAAAACTATCTATGCGCACAAGAGCAAATATCTGCTACCCCTTCGACGGCATAGACGAATGGGTCGCAAGCGAGGGCCTGGTATTGCCACCCAGCCTAGAAAAATCAGACTCAGGTAATTTTGGCACCGGTCTAAATCTAATGCCTGTTTCATGGCAGTCATTGCATCATGATAGCACCCTTTCAGATGAATCACTGGAGCCATCCGTAGTCGTTTTGACTGATGCCCCACAATTGACCAGGACCAGAGACAAGCTCGTCGACGCATTAGATGTAATTAGGAGAAGATTCCCATCCTCATTAATTTGGACTCCCGGAATTTCCGGCCCTGATAATTGTCATCTACTTTCATGGCTTGGCGTGGATTTATTCGATCTTTCAAGATCAAGAAACGCATCCGCTGCGGGAGTAATTCTTTCCCAGAGCGGACCCAGAGAACCGGAGTACACATTGGATGAGAGTCCCGATATTGAGGTCCAGATTGAGCACTGGAAGTCCGCACTGTCAGATCTCAGGCAGTCAATTAGAACTGGAACACTCCGAGAGTCCGTGGAGAAATGCATTGTGTCAAGCCCTCGCTCAGTCGAGAGGCTGAGGATCCACGATTCACTAATGAGTAGAAATATCGTAAATGCCGGACTTTCAAGTGTCGTAGAGGGCAACCGGAGGCTTAGGTGTAATTCCCCAGTTAGTCGCGATGATCCACTAATTCAAGATTGGAGGATGAGAATTTCGGAAGAACATACCCCCCCATCACATCAGAGTGACATACTATTGTTGCTTCCATGTTCTGCCACTAAACCCTACAGGCTCTCTCCAAGCCACCATAGGTTTCTGAGGAATGTTTGCAGTAATAGGATTCACCAAGTTATGGTAACCGCGCCCCTTGGGCTAGTCCCAAGGGAATTAGAGGACCTTTGGCCAGCCGCTCATTATGACATCCCAGTTACTGGTGATTGGGACGACGACGAAGTTTCGACCATCGAAAAAATGGTGGGCAAAATTGCTGATAGAGTCGGCTACAAGGATGTGATCAATCATTCAGGGATAGAAATTTCCGTGAATGGTCTTAATGTCCATGACACCAGAAAGGGAGGAACAGCAGGCTCTGAAGAATCTCTCAGGAATCTCGAGGGTGCTACACGAGAAGTTCCCCTGTCATTAGGCCTGGAGGATGTAAACCAATCCGAGGATAGGTTGAACACTATGAAGTCAAGATCTAGGTTCATCCACGGTGCGGACGAATGGCTAGTGGGCTCCGTCGTTTCAGGAAGGCCACCAATTCTAACAATTTCAAAATCTGGTGAGCAGTTAGCTAGGTGGAATCCCCGGGATGGAAGGTTCGCTTTCTCAAAGAAGTCCCTCCCAATAATAAGTGAAAGTGGGAAAATCCCTAGCGCCCACTTAGTCAAGGGGCATAACTGGGTCGGAGACCTTTTCCCCACCAATGTAGAAAGCTTCGAGGGAGATATCAGGGTCGGAGATGAAATATTGGTCTATCAGGAAGGTCAAATTGTTGGTTCTGCGAGAGCGGTTGCTCCCGCATGGGAGTGGCCCAAAGGACCAGGAAGATTGGCTCGTACCAGGCATAGACTCTGAGGTACCGGAATGTCATGCCCAGCGTAGCGATTAAAGAGGGGGAGTAGGTCGCCCGCTCGCTGGAGGAACATGAATGGCACGCATGCACAGTAAGGGCAAGGGCGCAAGCGGCTCCTCCAGGCCCAATTCAAGCGACCCACCAGATTGGTCTGAGACCGACAAGAAAGCCATCGAGGAACTAATATTGGGAATGGCAAAGGAAGGCCACTCAACCGCCATGATTGGAATGGTCCTCAGAGACCAACACGCGGTTCCCGACGTCCGCCTCGCAACCGGGGAGAGAATTTCCCAAATTCTCGAAAGGAACGGAATTTCTCCAAAGTACCCTGAGGATATGATGAATCTAATGAGAAGGGCTCTCGGCCTCATAGATCACCTAAGCTCTAACTCAAAGGATCTTCACAACCGCCGACAGTTGGAACTTTGTGAGTCAAAAATCAGGCGCCTAGCCTCCTACTACAAGGAGTCCGGGAAACTCGACACTGACTGGCAGTACAAGAGGGATCAACTCAGGTTGATGGTGGAATAGTCCACAGTAGGAAATTTGAACGCTCACCCCTTCGCGTTTTCATGCGGTCACTTGTGGACGAGGAAATATTCTCCCCCGTCGCTGAAATTCTACGCTCAGCCGCTTCGATGGTCCATTCTGGAAAAAGAATCACCCTATCTACTCCCAACCCTACTCTTTCCTGCTCCATTGCCATGGCTCCGCTTGAAGCCGCGTTTCTAGATGAGGGAATTCCATACAGGAGGATAATTACCAATGGTCCAGAAACAAAATCCGTGGGCCTATTTTCTCCGTTTATATTGATTGATCCCTCAATAGAAGAAGTAAGTTTCACGGAAAATAACCCAACAGCCCTAGTCATAGGAGGCGGTATTACAACTACATCCTATATGGGGCAACACGGCAAACCCCGAAATGGCATTCTTACGCCCACAGCCATTTCACATGCTCTCGCCCAACTAATTTCTCCATCTGGTAAGAGGGTCAGGAGGATGAGGCCATGGTTGATTTCAGGAAATTGGATTCATCCATCAATGGACACTACCTATGATCCAGTTTACACAACGCTCAGAGACCTGCTCGAGGATGAGGGCACAATCAGTGTAGTGCCACTTCCAGAGGTACCAAGCCCCGAGAAATCAAACCGCCCATGGGTGAATGCGGATGACCTTGAAGCGGTGAAGGAAAGATGGCAATATCTAGATGCCGAGGGAAGGGCACGAGCTGTTTCCCACATCATGAGGCCAGGTCTGGTCCTTTCCTCGCCCTCAACGTCACGCTTCGAGGAATTGGGCTGGCACTGTATCCTCGCACCATCATGGGATTCGGACTTAGCTGGCCAGATAAGAATTGCATCATCATTGTGGAAAGCCGTTGACAAAGATAAGGCAGCAGGGAAGCTAATTGACATGCTAATTTCCAAGGGTCTGGTTTTGCCTACTCTATCCGAATGACACTGTCGCATTCGGAGCAAGAAAGCCTAAGCGGCCTCACATCGGAATCAACGGATATTGAATTTCCGCATGACGGACAATTCACCCTTCCTCCCCCCTTCCCGTTCTTTTCGCTCCTCTCTACTTTGGGAGATAGCAGTGAGATTGGGAAAACTAGCAATATGCTGAACCCAACCACCCCAAGAACCATCTGCATGGGGAGCCCAAGGAAGTAGATCGCGAAGGACATTATCCCCATGGTGGAAACTGTTACCATGGTTGGGAACCGAGACCTCTTCCTTGTCATGTTCAATCCCATGCCAATAGCTGCACACAGTGCTAGAACCATAATTCCGGAACCAACTAGAACACTGAACATAGGATTCCCTGTAGGAGTAAATTCAACCCTGAAATCCAACTCAAGGTCAAGCTCATTTTCATCTATTGAGATTGTTTCCTGAACTATCCATCTCCTGTGGGAGTACTCAATACCTTCAGACGAAACAACGCCCACGTCTTGAAGCATAGATCCTGTCAGCTCAACATGGAGTCCTATGGAAGTCCAGTATTCTTCCAAAGATGGGCGGATGAAGTTCTCCACCAGTAACTGCCTTTCACCCTCGCTTACTAGGTAAGATGTGGAAATGGATATTGAAATCGAGTCCGAACTAAAACCCATAGTTCCGCCCATGTCGATATTTACCTCAGTGGGGCCGAGCTCTATTGGATCAATTCCTAGGACCGACTCCGCCTCAATGTATATCCCATTGGAAAGGAATGAACGCATATCCGATGTCGAGCCGGTCAGATACCCAGTAAGAGCAACCAATTCGGAATCATCTACCATCCCATTATTGTAATCTGATTGTGGAATCGAGCTAGAATATGACTTTAGGTTCCTCCACCAGCTGCTTGACTCCAAGCTAGAATTTCCAATATTGTCTAGCCCCCACCTCATCCATTGAGACATGGCCCCCTCGAATTCCAGTGTGACGCTTCTTTCAGTCCTGTCTCCCTTCCATTTGGTATCGATATTCACAGACAGATCGGTCCCGCCAGTCCTCAGAGGCTCATTAGCAGGATACCATGTACCGCCACCGCTGCCATCTTCTCCAACGGTAATCGTGTGCGTCATATTGGCCTCTATTCTAAGGCCATCCTGTGGCTCAAGGTGAAAGTCAACACGATATGTGCCCACCTCGGACCCATCGGGGATGTTCCAAACAAAGGTCACCTCAACGCCGTTCTCAACCAGTGTTGCCACTGGCTTCTCATTAACTGCTGAATTCTGCACGGATATCCCTCCTACAGATGCTGACCACATCCTATCATCAAATCCAGATGAAAGCAGAATCGGAAAATAAACCAGAGTTCCACTAACGCTTGCGTCTCTCATATGTATTTCAACCAGAGGCAGTCTTACCGAAATACTGGACTTCTTATCTTCGGACCCCCAAAGGAATATTACTCCTGCATTGTCTCCTGGCTGATTGAAACCAAGTAGTTGCACATTGAGGGTAATCTCCACTAGATCGCCATCATTCACCTGACCCGAACCGACGTCCACAAGTATCTGCAAATCCCCTTCTCCTGTGATGTAAGGATTCAGACCCTCAGAGCTACCTTGGTAGAAGGACCCTCCAATCCTAACTTCTAGGGTAGCATTGATGTTTACGCCGACAGCCCCCTGGACTTCATATGGAATTGTGAATTCCCATGTATAATCTGGGTGTTCTCCCTCGGAACCCCATATAACGCCCCACTTTCCAACTTCTATTGGTTGGAAAACCTGAGTGACCAGTGTGGACTCAGCCTCATCAAGGTCAGAATCAAAGGGGGAAAGGGTACCTATGTCAGCTTCACCCAGCAAGAACAACTCGAAGTCTTCTGAGTTGCAGCAGTTAGATTGTTGTCCAGTAGCGTGGTGGGCCGGTGAAACAATCGTCAACATCAAAGCGACGAAAAGGAGAACTGCGAACCGACCCCGCACATCTTCCATATGCCCACGTCACAACTAAACAACTTGAATACAACCCCTGCGAGGACCTATTTTTGTCGATAATCCCAATCGGCAACAATGGCCAAGCTATCCATGTAACCATGACATAACTATGGCGCCGCTACTCGGAATTTCCATTATTTTTGCAAAACCCACCCTTTCTAGTTGCACGATCATACCTTCTGCAAGCTCAAAATTCTCGATGACGCCTGAAACCCGGTGAATCACGTCACCATCGGGGATGTCCAAAACAGCCTCTCGAGAGATTTCCTCTGGCAACCAGTGTGCAATAGCTCTCTTATCCGTCCTTTCAATAGAAATTACCTCAGCAACCCCATCGCAGATTTTGACATCTGCAAAACCCTTCAGCCTTATTTCAGAAAGTTCAACATCCTTCTTCTCAATGAAAATTTTTCCGGACCCGATCGTCCATTCCCTAGTTCCCTTTACAGTCCCATCGGGATGTTTTGGAATTGAAATCTTGGATGAATAGTTGTCAATAGAGTTGGGGATTTCCAGAATAACGTCATTCGCCCCTCTGACGAAGCTCCGACGCTCAGAGATCGAATCTATAGCGCTGGAATTTTTGGCCTCTATGCTCTGCATTGGAACCGATATATCCTTCTGTGTGAGGCCTAGCTCAATCCAGAAATCCCTGATGGCCTCGGGGGAGAAACCTCTTTTCTTAAGCGCGGAGATTGTTGGTAATCTTGAGTCGTCCCATCCTGTGTATTTTCCTTCGGAAATTTCCAACTTCATGGAAGACGTCGAGAATCCGCCAAATTCCAGAACCTTGACCCTTCCCCAGTAGAGGGTCTCAGGATAGTCCCACCCAAAATGCCCATAGAGAATTGTTTGCTTTCTGGTACTATCCATCAGGTCTTTTCCTCTCACGATGTGAGTGACTCCCTGAAGACGATCTTCAATAGCACTCTGAAAGTCTAGAAGGGGCCAAACCTTGTACATTTCTCCAACCACCGGGTGCGGTGTGTGTTGTATCCTTAATGCTGGCCAGTCCCTAAGGGCTGGATTGGGTAAGTCCAGAGAAGTTTTCACACGGACGACCGCTCCTCCTTCGTGAATTGAACCCTTTACCATCGAGTTCCAGAGCTCCAAATTCAAGACAATTTCATTATCCCTGCAAGAGCACTCTTCCTTTCTATCTCGCAGGGATTTAAATTTCTGAGCGGTGCATCTGCATACATAACCGAATCCCTCAGAAATCATCCTCTCAGCATACTCTAGGTAGACTGGCATCCTTTGACTGGCCCTGATTACAATGTCGGCCTTATTTCCAGAAATCCACTCAAACTCCTCCTCAATCTGTGCATATGCCGAAGGTTCCGGGGGCTTCACCTTGGTGTCCGTATCGTCAAACCTCAGAACTACTCGGCCCCCATTCATTTTCGCCAGTTCAGAATTTATCACAACTCCTCTCGAATGTCCGAGAGTCAGTGGTCCATTTGGATTGGGTGCAAATCTCAAAGTTACTTCCCCTTCAATTTTGTTGGGTAGTTCCGGTAGTCCAGACCTCTTCTTTTGCTTCTCCCTGTGAAGAGCTTCTGGATTTGTTTCCTCGAGTATTTTTCTTACCGCTTCCACTCCCTCACTACTAGCAACTTCGTTTGCTTCGTCCACATGAAGCTGAACTAGTTCCCTAAGCTCCTTTGCCTTAGGCCTCAATTCCTGCATCTCCGACAGAAGCCTGCCAAGCACACTACCCGACTTCCCCTCTCCGTTATACTCTACTGCGTTCTGCAGTGCATACTTCCGTACCGCTTGGATTATCTCCAAACTCCAACCCTCAGTCCCGGTCATGCTTGCTAATGGGCCGTAACCCCTACCTCTTTGTGATTCCCGTCATTCCCAGTCCCCAAGATTTGATTGTGAGACTATCTCCCCATCTTCACAACGCAGTGGAATTGGCGTTCCATGAGCCTCATTCCAAGCATTTGAAACGGTCTTCCAACTCCACCTCAGACAATCGTGTGGCAATTCTCCCGAGACTAGGCCATCTACCGCCAGCCTTGTTTTTGGATCCGAAGGATAGCCGGACCCCAAGTCCAACCCTAGCTCCTTTGAAAGATCGTAAATCTTCGAGTCCCTCTCAACTTTAGCGATAATGCTAGCAGCACCAGTAACCACATCCATGGAGTCCATGCCATGCTTCGAGTCGATATCCCAATCCCTCCATCTCCTTCCCAGTATTTTTGATAGCCTCGATCCAAATCTCGATTCATCAACATCACATGCATCTACCTTTATTGAACCACTTGGAATTGGTCCCGTGCTCAACTCAAGTGCCTCTGCAAACAAATTCACCTCCAAACTATTCAGATCAGAATTGATACTGTTGCCGTCAATCCTAGAGGGTTCGCAGAAAACAATTCCCAATCCCCAATTTCGATTTCCCGCCTCTTCAATAATTTTATTGTAAACCCCTTTCCTCTTTCTCGGAGAAATGGATTTTGAGTCTCTTGCTCCAATCCCACGGAGAAATCCCACATCTTCCGACGGAATACAAAGTGAGCAAACCACCAGTGGCCCCAATGCCGGCCCTCTTCCGGCCTCATCCACTCCAGCATGAGGGCCCATCATATCTCCAGGTCAAAATCAGGCGGACCTTCATCCTCACTACTAGAATCACTGCCATTTTTGGTTTCATCCACCACATCCAAGATTTCGTTATCCGGATGAAGAACGTCCCCCAGGCTAATCTCATCTGCGAGCCTGATCGCTTCTCTGATATCGCCTTCGGCTTGTGCCCTGTCGAGGACATCACTCGCCTCACTAACTACCTTCCCATCAGGAGAATCCATTCGCTTCTCGCTCAGACCTCCCGATTTCTCAATAAAACTGGTTTTGAATTCTGAATGGGGCAATACTGGACTCTCTATGGCCCCAGTTTCTTCGGGTTCAACTTTCTTGAACCGGGAAATCCACTCTTCGGCATTTTCCGTTTCTGGACCCCCCTCCCCCTCGGAGTCGCCGAACTCCTTCGACCTAATGGATAAAGCCCTCATGACTCCCAGCGTGCCAAGAAATACAACGATGATGGTCAGTGTCAATTCTAACCACTTATTCATCCATTTGATTGCAACTTCGCCAAACCCATCTTCCTCGGGCTCAGGCTCTTCTACCTCCTCGCCAGGAATTATTGCCATTTCTGAACCAGTGAAAATTATTGACGGGTCCCTCGTCGACCTAACTTCTATTGTCAAAACAGCTTGGGTTTCTACAGGAGCAATTTCGGGCACAATCATCCACGCAACGAATGAAACCCTCCCTCCCGGCTCTATGTCAAGCAGTTCAAATGACCTGAGAAAACCCGAATTTGGGTCAAAGCTTGAACCGAGAGGGGGTAAGAAAGAGAATTCAGTAACCACGTTAGAATCAAGATTCGCCACTATCCCATCAGGTCCGTTGCCTGAATTAGTCAACGTCCAAGTCGAAGTTAGATTATTCCCACCTATTATCTCAGAAGTAGACATATCGAGAGTCCATTCGAAGTATTTCCCAGAAATAATGTTGAATGACACATGCCCAGGAGACCAGCCATCGACAATCAGTTGGACTGTAATATTCGCAACCTTGCCCGATTCGGTGGCCTCGGCAACTGTCGTATTAATTGAAACTCCACTAATCGTGTTTCCAGAGTCGATGGTAATGCTACTAATTGACAATTCGACATCAAGCCACTCCTCCTCACCGATTACATTTAGGTCAAAAGACGAGGTGATGTCACCAGTATTTGTGATCTCCAGCATTACTTGGCAAGACCCTCCCGGGACGATTTCAGACCCCGAACAGCCATCATCTGAAGTTTCAATTGCCCCTCCAACCCTTGGAACTATGTTTACGCCCTGGACCGATCTAGCAGTCGTATCAGGGTCTCCCTCGCTCCAAACTATCGCCTCGAAAAACAGGGAGCCCTCGTCATCAGGGGGGGAGTCTATCTGAATTCTCGCTACCGCCGTACCATTTGGCGCCACGTTTTCTAGTTGCCATCTATCAATTACTGAAGCACTCCAGCCACCATAAGCGAAGAATAGATCAGACTGGCCAACGGGTTGAGAATCTGAATCTAGAGGGACAATCTCTAGACCTAGGTCCCTCCAAGAATTCCCATCATTCCTAAGTATGATCTCAAAAACATCGGTGCTACCGGGCTCTATTGAAGAAACCCCCCCTCCTTCGACTATTGTAGCTCCGTCGAAGAAGCCGTACCTGAGGGAGAAATTATACCAGTCTGATGAACTATTTCCCAGTGACTGAACCATCATCGAGAAATGATGGAGGGATTCGGAAAGGGGAAAGCCACCAGAAACGACAGGTGACTCTATGGAGTAACCAACCCATTCTGTAGAACCGGGGGCTAATTCGTATAAGTGCCCCATGGAGGGACTCTCATGATTTTCCCACGAGATGTTCCAACCCGCAGGTCCAGAAATAGAAACTATGGCATCATCATCAAAACCCTCATTATTAGTGAAATTCACATTAATTCCAATCTCTGAACCGGGTTCGATATCGAAAATTGAGCCAGACTCCACGCCAAACGTAGTTCCCACTTCAACTCCAGTTCCCTGTGCGTGCGCGCTGATTGATGCCGATAGCACAATTAGGACCACCAATGGCAGAGACGTTCCTCTCACAAACATCCCTGAATGCCTAGAGATTTCATTCCTACCCCCATAAGATGAATTTACGGAGCATTCATGAGGTCAGGCACTGTTCGCCAGCTATGGCACCGGTATGGCCGTTCACCAGAAAGAAATCCAAACCGCGCAAGGTAAAGCCAATCGAGGAGAAACCCGTCATCAACTATGAACGTCAATCAGAAGACGATCAGAAGAGTAAGTTGGATGACAGAAGCCATCTCGAAGACAAGGGCTTCCTTGATGCGATGGCTCTTATGGAAGACAAGTAATAATTGAAACTCAGAGGACTGGGTCTGGAATCACCCTGGCCAGTCTTTCAACATCGAACTCGCCGCCGTGAATCGGCGTTTTCAATCCGAACCGATTGGACACTTCGGGATCGATCTCGCCGAATTGCCCCACCTCTTCACCACCGACAATAACCTTAGCACCCCTTCCTGCAATCCACGGGCCTTCTCCTTCGTTCAATGGGCGATACTCGATCTCTCCAAGATCTCCTCCCATGTCTCTGATTAATGCCTGGGAAATGCCCTTTGCTGAAGAAAACCCACTCCCAACCTCAGCACAGGCCCAAGAAGCTCTGGTACTATTTTGTGAGTTCTGGACTACCTCCCCAAGTTCGTAAACCCTCTGGGGTAACACGTGATGTCTATTAGATGAGAGGAGTCTAAGTAGGGACGGTAAAATGAATTGTCGCATCATTGTATGGTCCACAGTTATTGGATTGGAAATTATTGAGGGCGCACCATTCTCTTCCCACCTCATCGACTCAAATTGATCTGTTTCGTTTGAAAGAGTCAGACTCTGTGTCTCCTGCAGACCAACCGCCCTAAAACTGGCCCTAATCCTCCTATTGATCTGTGAGGATGGCAGAGGCACAGCATCTATGTGGACAGATGACAACTTTCTTGGAAGATTGTCATAGCCAAAACCTATTGCAATGTCCTCGATTATGTCTACTGGATGCATGATGTCACTTCGCCATCTCGGCATGGAAACGATGTGTTCCATCTCTCCAACGACACAATCGGCCCATCTTTCGGACCTCTCCGAGCCGTCCGTAACCGTCCGCGTCTCAATCAACTCCCCTCCCATTCTGGAAATTGACTCCGAAATCTCCTCCTCCCTCAAATTCACCCCAAGTATCCTCTCAACTAGCTTACCAGGTACCCTATGCTCTTTATTTTCAAAATTGGGAGTAATAGAGACACCACCGTCCCATCCTGAAATCTCAACGCTTTCCACCTTTCCACCCAATTCCGATAGTGACAGGCAAACGAGCAATAGGCACGCCTCGCAAGCCCGGGAATCGGTCCCTGTTACATCGATGAAGAAGTCTCTAGTTCCTTCGTTGACGGTAGTATGGTCGCCATTAATTATGGGCGGAAAAGAGAGGATTTCGTCATTCGAATCTAAAATTACTGGGAAGCGATCCATCCCATCCATTAGGTGGGCGTATTCGATTCCCTTGGGTAGTTCAGTAAGAACTTCTGCTATGCTCATTTCATTTTCCGAGGCTAGAGGGATGAATGAGTATCCTTCATCTACCGTCTCATACCTGAATGGCGGTCTCAGTTTAGATAAATCATGAACCCCTATAGAGGAGAGGGACCTCTTCCTGCCAAGGGTTAGGTGCAGCTTCTCTTGATGGTCCATAAGGGACTGGATGAACGCGTCTTTCTCCGATTCATTGGATCCGGTATCCACCCCCCTCACAACAGCGGCCATAATGACCGGCCTCACTTCCTCGAGGGACCTGTCCACATCAACCCTTATTCCACTGCTTACTACTTCCACGCCACTAACTGTTTCTTGAGCTCCAATGAAAGACCTAACTGCCCTGGCCATCGTTTCATGACTTAGCAAGTCGGGCCTGTCTGGAAAAACCTCGATCTCAATTTCCTCCTCATTGAATTCCTCTACGGGACACCCGATTTTCGGAAGAAAGTCCGGCCAAGTGCCACCTTCGTGCTTGATGCCGTTGATCCTCTGTATTCTTTCAAGGACAGAGTGCTGAAGGCTAATAGTCGGCATTTCAGTACCTCAATTTCCAAGCCACATGGGCAACGGCCTCTCGAATCCAACTAGTCTGAGCCCACTAATAGCAGCTGTATCCATATCCATAGCCCTCAGATTCCTCCTACTGAACATCGAAACCCGACTTACCCCAACTTCTTTCATCCATCCTCGGAATTCCGAATCCAGTTCAACTAGGCGTTCAGACGCATCACAATCTTCAGGGATTGGTCCGACTAAGCAGGAGCATCCGGCTGAAGCCGCAATCACCAGATCCTCCGAACTGGGCGCCTTGTCCATTTGAATTGCGATAGACCTTCCATGGGAGTCAAAGTCCATCGCTCTCGCTGCAAGGCCAATCCTTGGTAATGCGGATGCCGCTCTATTTCCTCCGTATGTGCCCGCATCTACTACCGCACCGTCAAGATCCAACTCAGAAACTAGCCTGAATAAGTGCTCAACTCTCTCGACACCATCCCTCAGGAAAACGAGAGAGGATGTATCCATATTACTCGTCAAAGACACGATCAAGGCCTCTATCTCAGCATCGTTAAGATGTGGAAGATCTGCAAGGTCAAGAATCAGGCCGGAACAATCAGCAAGATCGTCAACAGCACCCACCAACCCATCCCTGCCAATAAGAAGCAGGTCGTTTTCCCTAGGGAATCTCTTCACCATCGCTGGGTGTCCCGAAAATTGAGGGGCTCCTAGAATCGATCCATCATCAGCCTCAATGAGCCATGGAATTCCGAATGCCAGCCCACCCTCGTCATTACCAACTGGAAGGATTCTGGTACTCACATCGACTTGAGCATGTTCGGGCAATCTGTCAGTAGCTGAAGGGAATATTCCGATATTCTCAAATCCCTCAGAAATCCGCCTCCGAGGTGGCGAAAAATTGGGAATGGAACCATCCTCTGCCACCAATACAAGAGCATCATCGCCAACAGAAAGTCCGAGAGGCTCCAGATAAATGGAAAGCTCTTCAATTTCCGCCTCAGTAATTGATCTCATTGACGCACCCCTTCCCGGTGGCGGGCAGCTGCCTGCAATGACGATTTTACCACCGAAAATCCCCGTGCCGGGATTGGATCCTGCGGATCCCATCACGATCACAGTGCCGCCAGACATGCCGGCACCGACATCTTCTCCAACATGCCCCCTGACAACCAAGGCCCCGCCAGCCATCCCAGCTCCGGCCTCTCTTCCTGCTGATCCATGGACTGTAATCGTGCCTCCCGTCATGTGGAATCCCGCCCTGTCCCCTACGTCTCGTTCCACTACGGCTCTTCCACTACTCTGGAAAGCTCCTAGCATCGACCCGCACCCGCCTTCCAGCGTTAGTGATCCACCCCTGTTCATGCCTCCAACACAGTCCCCCAAATCTCCTAGAATTAGCACTCTTGACTTTGGAGGAAGGTGAGTAATTACCCCAAACTCCCCATTACGTGGTTTTAGGTCGCCACCCGCTCCATATCCGATCTTGATGAGCCGATCCTTTTCCATCGCCTCGGGGAGCATTTTGGAAATGTCCCTATTGAGCTTCAGGCTCTTCGCTGTCAACTCCCTCATCGCACTCGGCTCCTGACACGAGCAAGTGGTCTTCATTGTGACGGGCAACAATTTGGCCTCCGCCTCATTTCATTCAACCGGTCAATCCGGCGAATGGGTATGTTGATAGAGGGCAGTCATGGGCACCCAAATAAGGAGAGGTGTAATACCATGTCAGTAATCAAGGTTGCAATAAATGGATTCGGAACAATTGGGAAGCGTGTCGCGGATGCTGTAGACGCTCAAGACGACATGGAAGTAGTCGGTGTCACTAAGACCGCCCCCTCTTTCGGATGTGATTTGGCGGTAAAGAAAGGGTTCCCACTATACTGCACGTTCGACGATGCAGAATCAATAGCCCGATTCGGAGAGAATGGATATGAATGCTCAGGGGGGTTATCAGATTTGCTTTCAGTAGCTGATGTGGTAGTTGACTGCGCCCCAGGTAAGATGGGAGCAGACAATCTCGCAAAGTACCAGTCAGCTGGAATCAAGTACATGTTCCAAGGAGGAGAAAAGCACGATCTAACCGGGCTATCCTACACATCCTCCGCAAATCACTCCGAGAATCTCAATGCCCAGGGGACAAGGGTAGTCTCTTGCAATACAACAGGTCTTTCCCGAACCTTGGTCCCTCTTTTCGAACACTGCGGATCGTTGAAAGTTGAATGTACGATGATTCGTAGAGCAGCTGACCCGGGGGACTCTGACAGAGGCCCAATTAATGCGATAAAACCGGTTCTTAAGGTGCCTAGCCACCATGGCCCAGACGTAATGACTGTGAAGCCCGAGATTGAGATCAACAGCCTCGCTGTGGCAGTCCCTACAACAATAATGCACGTCCACTCAATTATTGCTGATCTGCCATTCGGACATGGGCTGACGACGGAGTCCATTATCGAGATGTGGAAGGATACTCCACGTGTCATAATCATGAACGGGTCCGAGGATAGGATTACAACCACTGCAGAGGTCATGGAGATGGCGCGTGATATAGGCAGAAAGTGGGGGGATTTACACGAAATTTTCGTATGGGAGGACGGTGTGAAGCTTGTTGGCGACCGCCTGTACTATTTCCAAGCAATTCACCAGGAAAGTGATGTTATTCCGGAGAATATTGACTGCATTCGGGCCCTCATGGGGACAGAGCCCGATTGGAGAAGGAGCGTTGAAATGACAGATTCTGCAATTTCCCGCTATTATGGGCTCTGAGAGGGGTTATTTGTCCCAATATAGTGACTCATTGAGCAATCATGTGGAGTTAACGGTCAAAAGTCAGTCGTGGGTCCGAAGGACCCATGAATATGGGAAGAAAGTCAGTTTTGACCCTACTTCTCCTAATTATTTCTTCATGGTCAGGGACGGCTGCTGCTAGCGCCCAGAGTCAATTTTCCGAGTCGCAAGATGACATTTTTTGGGATGGAGAATGGGCGCTACTGCAAAATGCAGTGGAATCCGAATATCGTCTCAGGGATGCGAGCGGACTTGTACTCTCGCCACTTGGGACTTTTGACCCTCTCGGGGAGCCAATACCCACCGGTCCTGATTGGCTATCAAATCATGGCGATTCAGCATATCCCCAATTTATCCTGGTTCAGTCAATAAGCACAGATCTGACTCCCCTGATTATCGAGCTAGAGAGTTTCGGATTCCGAATTATTGACTCCATCCCTGACAGCGTTTTGGTTGTAAGAGCCCCTGAAGAATCCAACTATGAAGAATTACTGGGGAAACTGGCCCATGCAAGATGGTTCAGCGAGATGCCAAACTCATGGAAGGTTTCGTCAGAACTTCTTGGCATCGCATCTCCGAGCACCCCTCTTGATCTGGACGTCCTCCCAGCATCCGACTTGGGTCCGCAAGAAATCTCTGAGCTCTCGTGGCATTTTTCTCAAATCTCTGAATACTACGGGCGTGACAATATTTGCGACTCTAGCCTTTGCCAGTTGAGGGGAGTTGACCCGGCTTGGATCCTACCAATAGCTTTGGACTGGAGGGTCCTAAGCATTCAGCAATCCAGTGAATTGACAATTCACAATAGCAATGCGTGGGCAATCTCGGGCCTTGAGGGGGCATATCTGGAAAGCGGAAACACCCTCAACGGATCAGGGGAAGTGCTAGCAATTTCAGATACGGGACTCGACGAGGATCATGGGGACTTTGATGGCAGGATTAGGGGGATTTACGACCAATTCGGCCCGGATAACAGCCATTCTGACATGAATAGCGGTCACGGAACTCACGTTGCAGCCACCCTATTGGGAGACGGTTCAGGAGACTCCACATCAGTTGGAATGGTCCCCGAATCAACATTCCACTTCTACCAACTAGAGGCCGACAGTTCAGGAGTTCTTGCTAGGTGGGGTTCACTTTACGAGATGTTCACCCACTCCTGGGATCAAGGAGCCAGGATTCAGACCAATAGTTGGGGCAACACAAATTTAGTTGGAGAGTACTCTTCCGATTCTCGTTCTGTCGATGATTTCATCTATGACTATCCACGTTTCCTAGCACTATTCTCAGCGGGCGATCTTGGCCCTAACCCCAACTCAGTCACCCCTCCGGGTACCGCAAAGAATGCACTAACCGTTGGCGCCTCAACGACAGGCTCCTTCTCTAGCGTCCCGGAAGGATCTGTGTCCGAAACCTCCTCTTCGGGGACTACCTTGGACGGGAGGATTAAGCCCGATATCGTGGCTCCTGGGGTGATGATTTGCTCTGCTAGGGCGGAGGAAGCACAGTACGCAAGTGGTAGCTCATGTTCAGCGGCCACTCATAGTGATGGTACGACCCCTCTGTATATGACCCTGAACGGGTCATCTATGGCCACTCCCGTAGTCGCTGGAGCCGCCGCGATGACTAGGCAGTACCTCAGGGAATCAGAGGGAATTAGCGAACCTCGTTCCGATCTAATCAGGGCCATCCTCATTAATGGGGCCGAGGATATTGGCAATCCCGACATTCCAAACGCACTTGAGGGATGGGGGCAACTGGATCTTCAACAGAGTTTGTATCCATCTGGCACTTTCGATGACGGCTCAGATGGGAGCCTGAATTTGTTCTATGACGACTCTAGGCAACTCCTTCCGGGTCACAGTTTTGCCTACACATTTGAGATGTCCAATGATGCCATGGGGGGACTTGACATCACATTGGTGTGGAATGACAGAGAGGGATCAGCAATTGCTAACCAGAGCGCTCCACGTTTGGTCAACGACCTTGACCTCAGGCTCATTGCCCCAAATGGCTCAGTTTACATTGGAAACAGCTTCTCGAACGGATTCAGCATCATGGGGTCCGGGACTGAGGACAGATTGAACAATGTCGAGAGAATTAGATTGCCATCGGGTGATAGCGATATTATCGAAACGTGGACCGTCGAAGTGGGTCATGCCGGTGGTTACCTGCAGGATTTCTCCCTAGTAGTAGCGGCTGCGTTAGTAGAGGTTCAGAAAGCAGATCTCGCGGTATTCGAGGGTTCCCTGACAACATCAGTCGATAGCCCACTCCAGGGCGACACCCTACTAATTGAGGCGGCTTGGGGGAACAGAGCCTCAGCACCAACTGGAAACTATTGGATCGAGATCGAAGATTTGACCACGGGAACAATAATTCACACTTCCAGTAGATCTTCACTTGACGGCGGCGATCTCGACTCCCTCTCATTCCCACATTCGTTCTCCTCTACGGGCGAACACCTGCTCGAGTTAAGATTGGACCCGGATAATGATGTGGAGGAACTAAATGACGAATCTTCTGGTATTGATAACAATAGGATAGTCATCTCAGTTACCGTTTCTCAAATTGGGGTCAGGGTTACCCCGATGATGGAGGATGGTAACTTCCCCCAGACGCCTTCGCAGTTGGAACAGGCGATGACAAGAACCCTCGACCCCCGGACAGGGAGCTCGATATACTTCGATCTTGAGTTAAGGAACGAGGGAACCTCGCCAATTACGGTTAGATTGAGTGTGTCTCCAGTTCAGATTGTTTCAGAGAACGGGATTCTGCAGCAGCCCTCCGACGAGTGGTGGAAGCTACTCAATGAAACCGGCCCCTGGGAACTAGCTCCACTGGGGCAAGATGGGGACAGGATCCTCGTTCAGTTGAACCTGACCGATGTGGATACGGACATCGACAACCCCTCCGGCGCTGTTTACGCGCTGCCTGGAATCTTTGTCACGGACCTAAATCTCTATGACGTTAATGCCCCAACAGTCTCTCACTCGATGAGGCTGGAAGCTGAGGTGGAAAGGGTCGAGGGCTTATACACTATTGCAGCTGGTACCGAGGAGTTGGGAGCAGAACCCGGGGAGTTGGCGATTTTCTCACTCTCTGTGAAGAATACTGGCAACGGCCCCACTCAGTACAGAGTTGTTTGCGAATCCGAAAATCAATGGCCAATTTCAATTGGAAATAGCCAGTCTTCTGATGTAACACTGGATCCCCTAGGGAGGTTGCAGTTCTTGCCAATACCAATTAAGGTAAGGGTGCCCGATTCAGAGAATGGGGAGCCTGCCGCGGGAACTACCGAGGACCTTTCTTGTACAACGACTTCCGTAAATGACCCGGCACTTTCAACCACCGAAGGGGCAACCGTCGAGGTATTCGAGAACACGGATTTCCTAACAGACATTTTTTCCGTCGACCTATCGGGTGAATGGACTCCTTTGGGACCTCTAGCCGTTGCCGATGACAGGGCGGTTTTGAACGGCGACATTATTGCAACAAAACTAGTCGTTACAAATGACGGAAATGTGCCAATTTCTTTCGAGGTCACCGCCTTTTCTTCCCTCAATACTTGGCCAGTACAAATTGTCCACGATGAAGACGAGTCTTTGGAGGGGGTCACATTCACAATTCCTGCCGGTTCTCAGACGACAGTCACAGTCAACACAATAGTCCCTATGACAGCACAGATGGGCGATTCCAACACGATCACCATAAGGACAACCCAGGATGGCGGCCAAACTGTGACAAATGCAACGAAACTAGTGGTTCTGGAGCTCGCCCACTTAGATTTAGTAGGCGATGAGAAGATCTCAGTTGCCCTAGGGACAAGCGGGGTTGCGTCAATTCACGCTCACAACATTGGGAACGTAGAACTCTCTATATCGCTAACAATGGGTACCCTTCCAGACGGATGGTCCGCTGGATTCCTGTCATCCAGAGACTTCCAAATGGGCATGAATCAAGAAGCCACAGTCACTGTCGCCTTGGAGCTACCGGGAAACCTATCTTCGGGTCCTCTGCCAAATACTGTTCCAGTTATTATCGAAGCATCCACTCCCAGTGGGGTATCTCAGTCTTATACAGTATGGATGCAAGTGGAGGTATTACCATCCTCGTGGCTGAAACTAGAATGCGAAAGCACCCTGTTAGAGGGAATCGTAGCAGGTTCAGAGGGGGAGTTCGAAGTAACACTGACCAACTGGGGCAATGTAGACTCCGAATTTACGATAGATATCATTTCCCCAGAGGGTTGGACGGTCTTCATTTACTCTTCACACTCAGGCCCTCTTTCTCCCGGACAGTCAGTCCAAATTACAGTGACAGCAAGTCCCGGTGATTCCACTGAGTTCGGACTCGTCCAACTCTCATTGCATGCAAACTCGACTTCTTCCGACGTGACTTCAACCGATGGCAACCTGGCTTTACAGGTTAGCAAATCTAGAGATTCCGGCTCAGGCATCATACCTTCTTGGGCATATGCAGTAATCTTCCTACTTCTGTTATCATCTACACTAGTAATTGGATTGAGGATGAGGAGATCGTCTTCGGAAGGTTTGAGGCCGGAGGAGGAGCTGATTCCTCCGGGTTCGGCCTTGCTTTCAGGAACACAAACACAGAGAAGGGCTGCAGCGATGGAGACGAGTGTCTCAGGGGAGGTACTTACTGGCACAGTTAGCAATGATGAAATCGAATCTGCGTTGACCTCTTCTTCCCTCCCCTCGCTCGAGATTCCAAAAGCCCCTGACGGAGCACCACCACTTCCACTGGGTGGACTGCCAGAGGGGTGGACCATGGACCAATGGGTTGCTTATGGGCACCTCTGGTGGGAGCAGAATCGTCAGTGACCGTTATCACTGTCAACTGGGTCGGATTCATGTGACTGGCTCAATTGTACTATTCGGACCTCCCGGTGCCGGAAAGGGGACGCAGGCTGGGAGGATATCAGAATTAACAGGAAAGCCGCAGGTTTCTACGGGTGACATGCTTAGGTCTGCTGTAGCCAAGGGGACAGATTTGGGGCATGAGGCCAAGACGTTCATGGAGGCAGGGCTTCTAGTTCCGGACTCCATCATCATTGGATTGATATCTGAGAGGCTAACAAACGATGACGCGGCTAACGGGGTTTTGTTCGACGGATTCCCCCGAACTATTCCACAAGCGGAGGCATTGGCGGAGATAGTCTCAGTCGAAGCCGTCATTTCTATAGAAGTACCCGACGAATCGATAGTGGAAAGGATTGTGGGCAGGAGGATGGATCCGGAAACAGGTGAGATTTACCACATCCATTTCAAGCCACCTCCTGAGGATATTTCGGCTAGGGTCGTCCAGAGGAAGGATGACACTGAAGATACCGTGAGAAGTAGACTGGCTGCCTATCATGAACAGACTGCACCCCTGGCAAAATGGTATTCCGAACAGGGCTTGCTAATCCGAATAGATGGAAACAGGCCAATCGAAGATGTGGGGAATTCAATAGCTTCAATGTTGTGAGGGATAATCATTTCTAGAGGAAAGAAATTTCACTCCCGTTCTTCTAGAAAGGGGAGGAAGTCGGACGCGGCCGAAGCAATAGCGGAACTCTCCAAAACCCTGTCTTCTCATATAGAAGACAAGCGAATTGCCGACGCCGCTGCTAGGGATATTATCAGAGTAGGAAGGAGGCATGGAACGAGGGCTGCTCCAGAAATTTCCAGGATGATTTGCAGGAAATGTTTGAGCGCGCTTTCCCCGGGCAATAACTCGAGAATCAGAATAGAATCAAAGCAAGTCGTCTCTACCTGTGATGAATGCGGAAATGTGACGAGAAGGAGTCCGGGGGATTAGAATGGAAGCAATACCAAACAGGATCCTCAGGGAATCATCCGACCCCTCCCTGAGGGTCACAGTCAGAGTTGGCAAATCCGGCCCCACCGATGCAATTATTGTCGAATTGAAGAATCAGTTGGAAACCCGTGAGCTTGTCAAACTTAAGGCGAACAGGGGAATCGTAGGAAGCTCCGGTGAGAGGGCCGAGCTTTTCTCCTCCATAGCCACTGAGACCGAATCGAGGTTAGTTTTCCAAAGAGGAAATGTAGCGGTCTTTTGGTCAGGAAGATAGTGTTCGAAACCCTCCTTAGTGGAATCTCTCAAATCGTGAAATATTTAGGTTGTTCACAGGTCGGCTAACCATGGTAAGCCAGGAACAGGTAGTTTTGGGAATCTTCATACTCTCGTTTGTATTGATTCTTTCTGAAGTCGTACATAGGACAATAGCTGCATGGTTCGGCTCTGTACTGATGCTAATTTATGGCCATTGGACAGGAGTTTTCCACCTCCATGAGGAGTACAACTCAGCCGGTCAGTTGATCGATACTTACACACTTGAGCATACCATGTTGGGATGGATTGAGTGGGAAGTTATTGGCCTGTTACTGGGGATGATGATTTTCGCCTCAATCCTGGAGATATGCGGATTCTTCGAGTACGTTGCTATCAAGGCTTCCAAGATGAGCAAGGGCGACCCTTGGAGGTTGATTGTCCTGCTCGGAACCTTCACCACATTGCTATCTCTTGTCATCGACAATGTCACTGCGATCATCATCATCGCTCCTGTGACTTTGAGAATCTGCAATAAATTGGAGATTAACCCTGTCCCCCCATTGCTCGCAGAGGCGATCCTGTCTGACACTGGTGGAGTGGCATCGATGGTAGGAGACCCTCCCAACGTCATGATTGCTGCAGCCGCCGCTGATGCAAATCCTGTATTGGAAGCGTTCTCCTTCAATGGCTTTCTTTTCAGGCTGGGCATTCTGACATTCATTGCATGGGTCGCAACTCTGACTTATTTCAGGTGGTACTACAAGGACTGGGCGGAGCAGAAGTCACCTCACGTCGACCTTCTCATGGAAGAGGACGAGTGGGATGCAATCAACGACAAGCAGCTGATGTATTCGACTCTCTTCATTCTCGGCATGACCGTGGTAGCGTTCTCCGCTAAGTCTCTTCTAGATCTTGAGATAGAGATTGATGGGATAGCCCTGGCAGGCGCCGGTTTCGCACTAATTGCCGCTAGGCCAAAGGAGGAAATCAGAGAAGGATTCATCAATGATGTAGTAGAGAAGGTCGAGTGGCAAGCGTTGCTGTTCTTTGTAGGGCTATTTTTGCTAGTCGGGGGAATTGGAGATGTCGGCTATCTCGATCAGGTCGCCAACTGGATCTTTGACAACTTCGGCGATGACGAGGTCAAGCTGGCCATAGCCATCATATGGGTCTCTGCAATAGCCAGTGCCCTGATTGATAACATCCCATTCACAGCAGCCATGATTCCGGTAATCTTCAGCATAACTGAGGCCAGTGGAGGGGCTCTGAGCCCAGAGCCACTACTTTGGGCTCTGGCAATGGGTGCCGGATTCGGTGGAAATGCGACTCCGATTGGATCCAGCGCCAATGTGATGACTGTGGCAATAAGTGAAAGATCACCGTATCCGATAACTACGGCTGAATGGGTCAGGGCAGGGTTTCCCGTGATGATTATTACATGCTGCGTGGCGACCGTTTTCATGTACTTATTCCACGGCGCACTGTATGCTTGACCAGCATAATGAAGCACGAAACCCCCTAGGGCATTCATGCACCTGTGTGCCGTTTGCGGCCTGGTAACTCCTTCCTCACCTTGTACGGTCTGCGGAAGTGCATCTGAAAACTTACAACACCAAGAAAAAAAGCCTCAAATTGAGAATCCGGGAGAGGCAGACAGATTGCCTTTCGGTTTAGACTTGGGGGTTGAAAAACCAGGTCCTTCGAACCTTCCCTTCGGCCTAGATTTATCCCCAGAAAAATCAGAAAATAGTAAATTGGCCTTCGGCCTGGAAAAATCCCCAGAATTAGAAGAAAAAGAGGATGAAAAAAATCAAACTTCTGGGCAATTTGACGTGCAGTCAATCAGAAATCTTCCATTTGATCTATCTGATTCTCCATCCGACAATCAATAAATCAATCACTGAGTCCAATTTCCTACGCCTAAATGTGGCCCTAGTACCCCGGTTACTTCATATACCGAATGTAGGTCGCCGGGATGCT
>CETH01128739.1_pt1 | contig 60473 bp, 71 predicted proteins | sample 361461 | NCBI WGS metagenome assembly CETH01 (sample SAMEA2622695, study PRJEB7988) | marine metagenome | isolation source: saline water (ENVO:00002010), including | reverse complement strand
AAATGATATACCTATTTGTAATGTCTCTTGCTCAAATAATAGTATTTGGAATCATAACATTCGCAACTGAACCAATATACACTCATTACGTAAATGCTCCCAGAGTTTGGAATGTTTCTGCTTTATTAGACCAACAAATGGGAGGTATCATCATGAAGGTAGGAAGTGGATTCTTATTCTTAGGAATTCTAATAATCACCTTTTTTAAATGGTTTGAGAGTGAGTCAAAGGATACAAAAAGAGGTATACTAGATGATGATTAGATTAACCTTACAGGAGTTATAATGAACAATAAATTATTTCTTTCAGCTATTGTGCCTTTAGCTTCTTTACTTATGATAGCTGCTTTTGCAATACCATTCGGATACTTACTTTACCAAGTGCATCACCATACATCACTAAGTGGTGCCGGAGTTATCGTAATAGGATTGATTCTTTTAATAATAACTCCTACAGCAGCCTATTTATATGAAAGGTCTACAGAGAAATAATTCTACTGCAATATCTAAGTTACGTGCGTGCGCAATCCTGTTATCTAATACTATTTTCATTATTTGTACTTGTTTCATGTGATTCAGAGCCACAATATAAAGGCACAGTACTTAATAACCATGATAGTTATAGATTTGTGCTAAAAGATCATTCAAACAGATTGATAGATAGTGGCAATCATGGTTCAAATGTAGCTATACTATCTTTTCTCTTTACTGAGTGCACAGATGTGTGTCCTATTATTACAAATACTATTAGAAAATCTTTATCCAATGTACCTGATTCAGACAAAATACCTGTAATAATAGTTAGTGTAGACCCAGAAAATGACTCTTTGGAAAACCGGAATCAATTTATAAAAAAATGGAATTTGGACACAAATTGGTCTTTTATTTCAGGGAGCAAGAAAGAATTAATCCCCATATGGAATTCATATTTCATAAACCCTCAAAAATATGACGTACCTATTCAAAAGGGTGGAGTTGAAGGTATAAACAATGCTTTACTGGAAAAAGAAACAGTAATCCATTCTTCGCCTGTTTATATTTTAAACGACACAGGGGCTGCTAAACTTGTACACACAAACCCTATAGATAAGGAAGCTCTAACCCAAGATATAATTCGAATGAAAAATAACTAAATTAATTAAGCTGCTTTATCAAGAGCTGATTTAGCAATAGAAACCACCTCAGAAAATGCTTTAGGATCATCAACAGCTAACTCTGCTAACATCTTTCTATTTATAGAAACTTCAGCCAAAGAGAGCCCATTAATTAATTTACTATAAGTTATTCCATTCGCCCTAGCCGCAGCATTAATTCTCACATTCCATATTCGTCTCATATCTCCTTTTTTCTCACGTCTGTGATCAAAAGCATATTGATATGCATGTATCATGGATTCGTGTGATCGCCTATACAGCCTATGCCTAACACCTTGATGACCCTTAGTCATCGATAACATCTTTTTATGTCTTCTACGCCTTACAACGCCGACTTTACTTCTAGTCACTTATAAATCTCCTGAACAAATAAAACATTATTTTTTATATGGAAGTAATTTCTTTAATCTAGGTACATCTGCTTCGCTGACAGGAATTGTACTTCCAAATGTTCTCTTTACTTTAGTAGGTTTTTTACGTCTCAAGTGACTTCGCAAACCTTTCATACGTAAAAATTTACCGGTCCCTGTCACCTTAAATCTACTCTTAGCTCCCTTGTGGGTTTTAAGTTTTGGCACTTTCCGTTTCCTTATTAATTCTAACTTGTTTTTTTAATGTTGGGCTAGGCGAAAGAATCATTGCTAAAAATCTACCCTCAAAATTTGGAGCTTGATCCAACATAGCATCTTCTTGCAAATCCTCTGCAACATTTTTCAATAAAGCCATACCGATTTGCGGGTGTTGCAATTCTCTACCCCTGAACATAACTGAAACTTTAACTTTTGCACCCTCAGTTAAAAGCCTCTTTATTAATCTAGTCTTTGACAACCTATCATGTTCACCTATACGAGGCTTCATCCTTACTTCACGTAATTGGTTATTTGTATTAACTTTGTTAGCTTTTCTAGATTCTCTTTCTTTTCTAGTAGCTTCATATCGAAATTTACCGTAATTCAATAACCTACAAACAGGAGGGTTAGAGCTAGGTGCAACTTCAACCAAATCCAAACCTTTTTCTGAAGCTAAATCTAAGGCTTCATTTGTTGGCATTTCACCTAATTGGGTACCTTTTTCATCAACTACTAAAACTGTCCCAGATGTGATACTGTCATTAACTTTATAATTCTTAGGTATACTAAAACTCCATCAATTTACATTAAATACAAAAAGCCCAGTTCACACTGGACCATATTGAATATAGCATAGTGTCAAACCTGCATCAAGAATTATAGCTAATTTAAATCTTATCGTCTATTGAATTGTTAATATGATTCATAACATCATCTAATCCTAAAGCCCCTAGATCATCTCCAGATCTAAGCCTCACGCCTATTTTATTAGATTCTATTTCTCTATCTCCAATTATGAACATATATGGAATTTTTTGAATTTGAGCATTACGGATTTTTGCATTCATCCTGTCTCGGCTACCATCAATTTCAACTCTAATATTATTTTCATTTAGATAATCTCGTATTTTATTAGAATATTCGTGATGTCTATCAGCAATTGGAATTATAATAACTTGAGTCGGAGCCAACCAAACCGGAAAAGCGCCTCCATAGTGTTCAACCAACATTCCCATAAATCTTTCTAAAGATCCAAATATTGCTCTATGAACCATATAAGGCTTATGAGATTGTCCGTCTTCTCCAATATATGAGATCCCAAATCTTTCCGGAAGATTAAAATCAAACTGAACTGTTGTACATTGCCAAGATCTACCGATAGCATCTTCTATATTAATATCAATCTTAGGGCCATAGAATGCCCCACCTCCATGATCAGTATCATAAGATAATTTCATCGCATCAAGAGTATCTTTTAATGAGTCTTCAGCAACCTTCCATTGATCTTCCGAACCAACAGATTTAACTGGTTTTGTAGAAAGGCTTATTGAAAATTTTGTAAATCCAAATGCGCTCAACATATCAAAAGTCAAATCTAAAACACCTTTAACTTCATCCTTTATTTGATCTGGTGTACAAAAAATATGGGCATCATCTTGAGTAAACCCTCTAACTCTCAATGTACCATGTAATGCACCCCCTCTTTCATGTCTATAAACAGTCCCAAGTTCCCCTACCCTCATAGGTAAATCTCTATAACTTCTCAAAGAAGACCGATAATACATTATATGGAAAGGACAATTCATAGGTTTTAAATAATAATCTTGGGCATCATTTACCGAAGGAGCAAACATGTCTTCACTATAAAAATCCAAATGCCCACTTGTTTCCCACAAAACTGATCTACCTATATTTGGAGTATAAACAAGATCGTATCCTCTTTTATAATGTTCTGTACGCCAAAAATCTTCAAAAAGATTCCTAACTCTAGCTCCTTTTGGATGCCACACTATTAAACCCGGTCCAATTTCTTCGTGAATAGAATATAAATCTAGTGTTTTCCCTAATGTCCTATGGTCTCTTTTACGAGCTTCTTCTATACGTTCTACATGCTCTTGAAGAGCTTCTTTTGATTCCCATGCTGTACCGTAAATTCTTTGTAACATTGGCCTAGATTCATCACCTCTCCAATAAGCTCCTGCAACATTTAAAAGCTTGAAAGCTGGAATTTTACCGGTTGATTCAACATGAGGCCCTGCACATAAATCCTCAAAATCACCATGTTTGTATGTTGTTATGGACTCTCCTTCGGGAATTTCTTTGATTATCTCTATTTTCAGAGGTTCATCTTTATTAATTTCCAGCATATCCTCTCTAGAATATTCAGAATATTCGAATGGAAGATTCCGAGCTATAATTTTTTTCATCTGTTTTTCGATTTTTTTCAAATCATCATCTGAGAAAGGGGCATCTATTAAAAAATCGTAATAAAACCCATCTTCAGTAGGTGGTCCAATAGCCAATTTAACATTCGGATACATAGTTCTAACCACATCTGCCATTACGTGAGCAGCTGAATGCCTAATTTTATATCTTAAATCAGATAATTCTTCTGTATTCATTATTTATAAAAAACCTTAATCAAATTTTATAAATCCGGAGCAATTAATACATTATCCCCGATAATGGAGTCTATGAACATATCATCAAACCCAAATTCTTTAAGAATTTCTCTAGAATGTTCCCCCAGTCTTGGTGTAGGGAAAGAATGATTTGAAGGTAATTCATCAAATTTTATAAATCCAGTTACGTATTTATGCTCCACTAAATCATTAGTAACGTGCGTAGCTATCATATCGTTTGCTTTGGGATGCGGATCATCAAAATAAAAAACATCATAATTTTCTACTGATTCCGCTGCATTTATACCTGCTTCAAAGAGTTTATTCATCCAAAATTCAGTTGTTTGGGATTTAAAAACATTAAAAACCAACAATCCATAATCAGTATGTAAGTAATCTTCATCAAATTTATTTTCACCTCTCTTACTTTCAATATTATCGTCATAAATATTAATAAAGTGATGGAAAGCATCTGTATTTCCTTCCGCAGAAATATATATCCAACCATCCTTCGTCTGATATAAACGATTGTAATCACTAAGACCATATTGATTTATATCACCAAGACGTCTATCTGAAAAATTCAAATTTGGCAAATGATCTTTCTGTATTTCTGACAAATCCCCCTCCAACAAAAGCGTACCTGCATTTAGCAAATTAGTTCGGGATATTTGTCCTTTACCAGTTTTCTCACGATGATATAAAGAGATAGTTATACCCAAACTTGCTATTAGACCTGCAGTATAATCTGTTGGAGCTAATTGTCCTATAAATGATGGCCTTTGAGGAGATCCTCCTTGAGCTGTTTGCAAACCTAACCACGCTTGAGCTAGTGGGTCAAGGCCTGGTCTATGTGAAAATGGACCCGATTCTCCAAAAGCACTAATATAAGATTCAATTATTCTAGGATTTTCCTTCTTTAATTCTTCAGATGATAACCCTAAACGATCCAAAACACCTGGCCTCAGGTTAGCTATTAAGGCATCTCCTTTACATATGACTTTCTTAACAACATGGCTCCCCCTATCATCTTTGATATTGATGGAAAGTGATCTTTTATTAGAATTTGACGAATGGAAAAAATGGAGGTTTCCAGGTCTTGAAAGATCTCCATATGGAGGTTCAATTTTATAAACATCAGCACCTAAATCAGCCAAAACCCTACCAGCAGATGGCCCAGCGATCACATTAGTAATATCTGATACTTTAATACCTTTCAATGGCATTTCTGTAGCAGTACTAAATTTAACCGGTTTATAAACTATTCTATTAAATGGAAAAGAATCTAATAAATCATCTTTTGTAACATAAGCAAGAGGTGAAATACTATTAGAGGAATCTGACAGATGTAAAGGACATCCCGGTTGTTTTATAGTCCCCAAAATAGGGTCTTCAGTTTCAACTAGCATATTGTTGTGTATAAGCTGTTCATTATGCATAGCACTCTTGGAGGTAGCAACAACAGCAAAAGGAATGTCAGCGGCGTCAAATATGCCTGACCATTCGACAGATGATTTAGTTTTCATTTTTTCTTTTACAATATTAAATAATTCAAACCTTGATTCGTCATCAACAGGAGAAATGCCATTTCCAAATCTTTCTTCTACTAAAATGTGGGCTATGTCCATAACAGCAGCTGCAATATCAACAAACCCTTCATGAATACATGCTAATTGAATCCAATTACTATCTGAACATTCAAAAACACTATAAAAAGGACCTCCGCCTACTGGTGAATTATTAGGATATTTTTTCACTTTATTACTTGATACTATGGGAGTATAAAAAAGAGCAGCGGCATACAAGGAGGTATATACTCTGCAACCATGTTTTGTTTGCTCACGTTTAAATAATGCCGCAGTAATACCTATAGCACTAAGTAATCCTGCGCCAACTTCTACAAATGGATGAACAACATATATAGATCCTTCTCGAAACCCAGGTAATCTATCATAGATGCCTGCTCTTGCTTTAACTAGATTAGGATCTCCCACACTATCCTTCAAAGGACCTTTATTACCATATGGAGTAATAGAGCTATGGATGATATGTGGAAATTTTTTAGTTATTTCAGAAATATTTAATCCATGGAAATCCTCTGATGGAGTACAGTCATCTATAACAACATCTACAGATGCAAGTAATGATTCAATAAAATTCAATTCTTCTGAAATATTTATCTTCAGAAGTTCTTTTCCTCGATTAAAAAAGGAGAATTCTGTTTCATAAAATTTTTCCCCTTCTGAAATTTTTAAAATGTCATTATTAGAATTATCCAAAACACGTATAACTCTAGCTCCATTATCAGCCAAGAACATTGATGAAACAGCTCCAGATTTACCTCTTGATATATCAAGTACTATTATATCTTTAAGAGTAGACATTTATATATGAATTTCCTTTTTTGGTTAAGTTTCGAAAGTATCACAGGTATCTTAATGGGTCAATCTTATATATGATATTTAATATGAGTATATTTTGGAGAACATATTGAATTCATCTATCAAACTAAAAAATGTTGGATTATATGGCAATAAGATACTATTACAGTGGGATGACGGGCACGAAAGTACTTTTTCGGCACGTGAAATTCGGGTAAGCTGCCAGTGCGCACAATGCGTAGAAGAATGGAGCAAAAGACAACTTTTGGATCCAGCCTCAGTCCCTCATGACCTAACTGCAGAAGACTATCTAACTGTTGGGCGTTACGGTATTCAATTTTTATGGAGTGACGGACACCATACAGGAATATTTCCTTTTTCTGTTTTAAGAGAAATGGATGATAGCCTTTATGATTAGATCGGTTTAAATTTAGGTAAAGCTATCTCTTCAGTTATATCTTCAAACACAACTTCCAAATCCATTCCAATCTTTAAATTATCCGAGCTTGGATTATCTATCACAATATTAGTAGGCATCTTTGGGCCTTCTTCAAGTTCTACAATTGCTGTAACATAAGGGACATCGTCAACAAACCCAGGATGTGGGGCTCTATGAACAATCCCGTAGGTAAACAAAGTAGCTTTACCTGAAGCTTTTCTCCAACCTGTATCCCTAGGGTTTGAGCAATCTAAATTTCTGCAAATATCAGTTGGGTAAAAGTAAGCATCATCGCATGTATTGCAATACCTAAGCCACAATTCTCCAGCCTTAGCTTTCTCCCAATAAAAATCTGATTCACCTTGAGGCATCGGTATAGGTTTCTTATAAGTCATATTTCTTTATCCTTTTAATTAATCAACAGCTAATATAGCGGTTCCTGTGGAAGAAAGTTGTCCTCCAGTACCATTTACTAAACATAATTTAGGATCATCAAGTTGACGGTCTCCACATTCTCCACGCAATTGCCTAACAGCTTCTAAAACTAAGAACATTCCGTACATACCTGAATGAGTATAAGATAATCCTCCTCCAGAAGTATTCATTGCAAAGTCTCCTCCCGGAGCAGTTCTTTGATTTGCAACAAAATCTGGTGCCTCACCAGGACCACAAAAACCTAAACTTTCTAAAGTTGCTAAAACTGTATATGTAAAAGAGTCGTATATCATAGCAAGGTCCATATCATCATGTGTAAGACCTGCTCTTTTCAAAGCCGCAGGACCAGTATTCCTAGCGACAGAACGAGTTAAATCAGGCATTTGACTAATAATATTATGATCGTGTGACTCTGCAGCACCCAAAACCCAAACAGGTTTCTTTTTCGCATCTCTTGCACGCTCTGCAGAAGTTATAACATAAGCTCCACCAGCATCAGTAACTAAACAACAGTCAAGTAAATGGAATGGTTCTGATATCCATCTAGAATTATGATAATCATCAAATGTCATATCATCTTTCATATATGCTTTTGGATTCATTTGAGCCCATTTTCTAGTAGCAACAGCAACTTCAGCCATTCCTTGTCTAGTTTTATCTTCACCATATATATGCATGTACCTACGCGCTGCCATGGCGTAATTGACCGGTGGTCCAATTAGGCCATATGGAATTTCATATTGAGGACCAGGATCTGCAGGATCTGGACCTGGTCGTGTTCTCCTACTTCTACCGGCTTCTCCATGAGTAACCAAAGCTACATCGCAATATCCTGCATTAATAGCTGCAACAGCATGTGCTATGTGAATAACAAACGAAGAACCTCCAACAGCAGTAGTATCGGTAAAGCTAGGTTCAATACCTAAATATTCGGCTATATTTAAAGTCCCCATAGCTGTATTACCAGAGCAAAAAAGCCCATTAACATCTTTCAAAGACATCCCAGCATCGGCTAAAGCATTATGTGCAGCCTCTGCATGGTGCTGAAGATTTGATTTACCCGGAACTTTTCCGATTTCATCCGATTCATCTACCCCTACGATAGCGACAGTTTTCCGAAGATCTGTCATGATTACCTCCCAAAATATATAATCTTGATCTAAATAGAATATATTAGAAACTCGTTTAGGATACAATTTATAACCTAAACACACAACACTTATATAAAGTTTTAAATTTAATGGCACAACTTTCTTTAACAAAATTCAAACAATTAGTAGCAGATGCAATTAATAACCTTCCAGATAACTCAAAAAAATATCTGGAAAATATCCAAGTAATTGTAGATTTATCTCCTACAGAAGAACAACTATTAGGTACTGGATTAGAGAATAAACTAGACCTTCTAAGTTTGTATGAAGGAATCCATTCATCTGAAAGATATGGCTATGAAGACATTTTGCCAGATAAAATCACGATATTCCAAGAATCACTAGAATCACTTTCAACAATTGAGAGTGAGCTCGTCAAAGAAATTCAACTTACAATCAATGCGGAAATATCTCAAAATATAAGATCATATCAAGATTTATCATAAGCCTAGATTTTTTTTATCTTGATCTATTTGTTCTTGAGTTTTTTGTGGTGCCATTGATTGATAAAAATCTTCGTTATACCTTCTAGTTTTAATTGGAACAGGTATTGGCAATGCATGACTAATAATTAATGCTTGCCCATTAGGCTCTAGCTTAGACAGTACACCTCGTAGTTCGCGCGCTTGAGAGTCACCCGATAAAACAGCGTCAATGTCTTTATCGCTATCTAAACTACATGCAATTTTAGTACCAATTTGACTCATAACATCATCATCTATTTGACTAGGCCTTTGATCTACAACCAATAAAGTGACGTTATATTTACGCATCTCTCTAGCTATATTGCCAAAAATAGTCTGATTTGCAACAGATGAGTCTAAAAATAAATGAGCCTCTTCAATAGTTATAACTAAATTTCTAGGACGATCACTTGGATTAGAATTTGCAAGTGCATTTTCCATTTTCTGCTTATATTCATTATAAATACGCCTTGATAACATGTTAGCTATCAATATATAAGCTGTTCTATCACTAGCAAATCGTCCAAAATTTAAAACTACGTTATACCCTTGCAACAACTGCGTAATAATGTCTGAAGCGAAATCATCTGAATTATTTTTATTTAAATTGTTATCGATAAATGTATACCTTATTAGTCTAGATAACCTTCTTTTCAAAGCTTCAAGAGTTCCTGAATGACTTCCAGTTTTAGCAGCTAAATCTTCAATATCTCCATTCATAAATTCACCAAGCCAGTCATTACCAAAACGAGCTTTTAAGGCATAAGAAGCTTCAATTGATTTTTCATTAAGGTCTAATGTCCTCTGAAGTAACGCTATATCTTCTGGTTCAATATCTGAATATTTTATTTTAATCAACGCATCTGGTGAATTATTAGAATTTCTTGTATTTTTATCAAGAGAGTGAACAAAAACATTAGAAGGAAACAATTGTTTTAATCCTTTAACCTCAGTCTGACCTTCCGTTGTACCTGACCAACCATAATCATTATGCATATCGAATATTAAATTACTGGAGAAATCACTTTTAATAATCCCACTTAACAAAATGCGCGTTAAGAAGGTTTTTCCACTCCCTGTCTTTCCAAAAACACCTGTATTCCTAGACGTCATTTTATCTATATTAAATGCTATCGAAATATTCGATTCATCCATATTGATAAATTCTCCAATAGGAAAATTCCCTTGAGATTCATTTTCAAAAATTCTGTCCATATCATCTTTTGTAGCCTTTCTAACAATTGAAAAATATCCGGGAATATTTTTAGAATTCTGGTTAGAATTTTCACTTTCTACCTCATAATTGGGGAAATGAGGATTTAGGTCACCAAAAATTAAAACCGGCTTTATGATAAGGGTCGTATACAAAACAGTTCCTGATAAGGTTTGATTTAGAAAAGTATGATTATCATCTAATAATAATGATTGAAATTTAGGGTCAGTAGTCTCCAATACAATATCTTTAACAACGGCCAAGAAATCTTTGCTAGCACCTTCAATAACTACGAATAATCCATCAGAAATAGATTCAACAGGTACATTATTAGAAAGCTTAACTTTTAATCCTTCAGAATATGATCCGCCAATAATAAATCCTATATTACTTTCAAGATTCGATTGAGTCATAATCGCAACCTCCTGAAGATAGAATTCAATCTTTGGGTATCATTTCTCAACATAGCAGATATTTTTTTAGCTGCCTCATTAACAAAATTAGGATTATCGACAATAGTGGCAACTTGCCTGATGAATGATGCTACTATGTCATCTGATTGAGGTTGGTTAGAATAAATTATAGTCTCCAAAAATTCTATGTTAGTAGAAATTTTACTTATCTCTTCTGATGAAGATTCTTGAACAAAAGAGTGGATTTTAGGCGGAGTAGGAGACAAGAAAAATTCTATATTTTGATTAACGCTATGCCCTATTATGATTGATTTAAACTCCGTAGTTAACAATTGATTCAGTTGAGGGTTTTGTTCATATATTTCCGACTCATCGTCTAAATGCTTACCTCTAGGTAACGGGCGCCTTGTAGGGTCCAATCCTAAAGTTTGAACATAAGAAACTATCCCGAAAATTGGATCATTTTGTCCTGCCTTAACCAATGTACCTAAAGAAGGAGCACTATAAAGGTTATAGCATTGAGTAACAAATTCATTAGTATTACTTTCTATGATTTCACCTAATCGGATCACTTTATCTCCTTGGATTTTACAACCATCTCAAAGATTTTGAGCGGTTTTTTTGAGAAGTATAAAATTCAAAATTCCTAGAACCCATAGACATTTCGATTAAATTTAAGAAATATTCCCTATCTTTAGATGATATAACAGCTTGTTCATGGGCTTCCATCAATACAGTTGGATAAGTTGGCCCTTTATTAGTCTGATCTAATACTAACGCATGTATTAAGTCAACATTTGAATTATCAAGAGTTGCCCATGCAGGAACTTCCACTCGAGCAATTTCAGATCCAGTATTTACATAAAAGAACATTAAATGATGCTCGGAATAATAAGATTCAACAGAAGGATGGGAACTAGGAAACAATTCAGATCTATCATTTTCTTTTAAAATTTTAGAAAATAACTGTCTATCCAAAATGTCATAGTTTAAATCTTGGCCAATTTTTGGATCATCAAAAGAATCTGAATCATAAAATCTCAATGAATTCATAAATTCTTTACTAGCAGGAAGGCTGATATAACTTGCAAGTAATGTTCTTTTATTCTCATTAATATTTTTTATTTTTGATAATGCCTTTAGAAATCTTTGATTCAACAAGTCATCTATAACAAATTGATCAATTCCTCGCCTCAAAACATCCAAAAGTAATAAAGTACCGTCCAGCAATCCAATTGTTGGTATATTTGAATCATTGGATTCGATTACTTTAGTCATTTCTTCTAATTCTTTAACAGTTCTAAAAGCTCCAAGTAATGCTCCTTCTATAGGAACATCTTTATGAATTTCATTAGGATTGGGTATAGTAACTTGCGGATGTCCATAATACAAAACTGGGGTGCTTAGTAATTCAGCATTCGGAGTAGTTCCGTATTCTATCTTCGCGACCCCTATATTTATCAAAAAGCACCTAATTGGTATATGACGATTAACATCAATATGGGAGCCATCAACCCCAATAGCAATATAATTTTCAGGAGTAGCTCTTAGAGATATTGAATTTCCGGGATTTTCTGGAAGTTCTAAAAGTGGCCATGCCCATAAATCTGGCAATTTAGATTTTTTATCTATATACCTTTGATAATCAAAGTTTTGAAGTAGATCTACCATATGTTGTAGCCTAGATTCTATCGATTCCAAATCATCTCTCTTTTTTGAGACCATTTCCGAAATCTGACTAGCAGTATTGTTTAAATCTAATGACAAGTTAACACCTTTAATTTGAGACCCACTATCTGAAAATCCTAATATCCCCTACTCTTTTAGTAATCTGTTGTTGGTCCATATAATCCAATATAGCAATTGCATATTTTCGACTTGTTCCAAATTCGTCTCTTAAACCCGCGACCGTTATTTCACCTTTATCGGACAATATTTGTTGTACTTTTTTAACAATTCTTTGATATACAGAATAAGAAAGTAATATTTTATCGTCCAACCTGACAATTTTTTTTCGATCAACTAAAAATTCCAGAATGTGATCTTCTATTAATTCATTCCTAGAAGCAAAAGGATCTTTGTTTAATAAATCAATAAACTCTTTAACCTTTATTGATTGTTGCTCAGAAAGATTCGGGAAATGATCAGGTAACTTTATAAAAGATGCTTCTTCCACAATAACATTTTTAATATTTAACAAGTGTAAAACTTGGTTATATATGGTCGAAGTAATATTAAGTTGGTTACGCAAAAACTCTTTTGGAACCCCATTTCTCAACGGATAATCAGAATGATATTTTGATAAAACTTTTTTAACATTATCAAATAATTCATTCCAATTATTTATAGTAATAAAGTCAGAATTTACTATTTCATCTGAAGTACTCAAAATAAGTTTTTCATCTATTAAAATTTCCAACTCGCTAATGACAGTATCAATCTCAATGTTTGAAATTTCGGATATGCTTTGTATCCCAATAAGAAAATTAGATTCATTAATAGTGTTAAAAACTATATCTTTTGTAGAATCTGACAATAAAGTGTTCAATCTATCAACAGTTTGAGAATCTTTTCGTTTATGCCTTTTTGCATTAGCAGTAACAACAAGCCCTCCACCTAAAGTAGTCATATTAGACCTTATAACACAATAATCTCCTTTCAAAATTGGAACAGGGTGAACTGGTTTGAATTGAACCCATGTTCTTTCCCCTGCATCAATTGAATCTGTTTCAAGTAAACGCAGTACCGAAACCACTTCCGCACTGCCAACATGTAAAGTCACATGCATATTATGTCTTAATGGATTTGGAATAGAATCTAACACACTAAGATACACATCAAACGCTTCTGATGGTTTGATCCAATCAGGTACAGTAAGAACCTCGCCTCTACTTATATCTAAATGGTTAACACCTGATATATTAGCCGCAACTCTAGTACCTGGATAGGCTACATCTTCAGATTTTTTATGTGTTTGCAATCCCCTAATCCTAACTTTTCGACCAGACGGAGACAATTCCATTTCTTCTCCAATACTCAAAGTACCATCAATCAAAGTACCTGTAACGACAGTTCCAAACCCCGATACGGTAAACGAACGGTCAATCGGAAGCCTAGGTTTATATATATCACGTCTAATAATTGTAGATGATAATAATTCTTCAATTCCTGATAATAATTCTTCAATTCCTTCTCCAGATTTTGCAGAAACACAATATATATTTGAAGTCTCAAATACAGTCCCTGAAATCAATTCTTCAACATCTGCTTTTACTAACTCAACCCATTCTTCATCCACCAAATCTTTTTTTGTAAGTACCACCATTCCTTTCTGAACATTTAAAAGATTAAGAATAGCTAAATGCTCGAGAGTTTGAGGCATAATAGATTCTTCCAAAGAAATAATTAACATTGCTAAATCTATCGAACCAATGCCTGCCAACATATTATTGACAAATTTTTCGTGACCCGGGACATCGATCAAAGATATTTCTGTTTCATTTGAAAGTTTAAGCCATGCAAATCCAAGATCAATGGTCATTCCTCGATCTTTCTCTTCTTGAAGTCGATCAGGGTCCATGCCAGTTAAAGCATTAATTAACGCAGTTTTACCATGGTCTACATGGCCAGCAGTTCCAATAACAAACAAATTTCAATCCTTAAGTTCGATATAAAATAGTATAACAAGTATGATTTGCACGTTATAACACTATTTGATACTTTATCTTTAAATTATTTTTTATTTTATTGAGGTATATATGTTCAATAATATAGATTCCGGAGTACAAACCGTACTAGAAAATATGCAAACTATTGTTGAGTCAGAAGGTGGCAATTTAGAAGTTATTTCATCTGATGATACAAGTATAGAAATAAAATATGTTAAAGGGGTCAACGAAGAATGTCCTGAATGTGTCCCCGATCACGAAATGGTAAAGATGATGATTGAGAGCTCCTTATCCATATATGCTCCTCATATCACTTCAATGAAGTTATTTTAGTAAGATTCTAGATATTTTAATCCTGAACCTGTATTTAGTAACAAAACTTCCTCTTCCGATGATATATCGTCAAGTTCTAAAAACTTCTTTAGCGCAACGGCTGTAGCTGCCCCTTCTGGACACACGAAAATACCTTCTAAAGAAGCCACATTTTTAGTCATTTCTAAGATTTCTTCATCAGACACAGTAATTGCACCTCCTCCACTATCTCGCAAAGCATTTAATATTAAATAATCTCCTACAGCTACCGGAACCCTTATTCCAGACGCTAAGGTTTCAGCATTGATCCAAGGTTCTGCAAATTCAGTCCCGTCTTCAAATGCTTTAACAATTGGAGCGCATCCTTCTGATTGAACTGTATACATTCGGGGTCGATCAGAACCGATCCAGCCAAGTTTTTCCATCTCATCAAAAGCCTTCCACATCCCAACTATGCCGGTACCACCTCCTGTAGGATATATGATTACATCAGGTAGTCTCCAAGACAACTGTTCTGCTATTTCATAACCCATTGTCTTTTTACCTTCAACTCTGTAAGGTTCCTTTAAAGTTGATACATCAAACAATCCAAGTTCCGCTGCCTTTTGATTAGATATGACTCCTGCATCATTTATAAGCCCATCTATTAAATTCAAATTACCCGACGTAATATTTACTTCTTTTATATTTGCTTCAGGAGCATCTTTCGGCATATATAAGTATGCTTCCATACCAGCTTTAGCGGCGTAGCTAGACATAGCTCCTGCAGCATTACCGGCAGAAGGCATAGTTAATTTACGAATTCCTAGTTCATATGCTTTAGAAACAGCTGCAGATAGGCCTCTAGCCTTAAAGGAAGCAGTTGGATTTAACCCCTCATCCTTAATAAGCAAATTTGGAACACTCAATTTGTCGCCTAATTTATTAGTTTCAAATATAGGAGTGAATCCTTCCCCTAAGGTAATTATATTTTTCTCATCTAGTATTGGCATCATTTCAAAATAACGCCACATATTTGGAGGTCTAGTTGCTAAATCATACTTAGAAAAAGATTGCTTTGCTTGGTCAATATCATACCTCGCATACAATACTTTATCGCAACTAGGGCATAATTTTTGGGGAGAATCTGCCGAAACAACTGTAGGACAATACGTACACTGTAAATCTATCAAAAAACTCTTCATTAATAAAATATCCTTTATAAATCATCAAAATGGAATGATCCTAACTATATACTGAACATTAAATAGTAGAAAACAAATTTAATCAAATGTAATATAAGTTCTTAACATATTAGAACTTGTAAAGGTGAAAGATGGGGAAAAAAGATTTGGTTATTATTGGAGCTGGATCAGCGGGATTGTCTGCCGGCATATTTGGAGCTAGATTAGGTATGAATTCATTAATAATAGAAATGCTCATGCCGGGAGGGCTTGTAATAAATTCAGAAAAAATTGAAGACTATCCGGGTATTCCACAAGGAATATCTGGTTCCGAGTTAATAGGTAACATGCAAACACAAGCTTTAGATTCTGGTGCTGAAATAACACTCTCAGAAGTTACTAATATTAAAAAAAATGATTCTTCCTCAAATTGGATAGTGGAAACATATGAAACTTCATACGACACTAAGTGCGTCATAATTGCCAGTGGATCAAGACTGAAAAAGCTAAGTATACCCGGAGAAGAAGATTTAACAGGGGCAGGAGTATCTTATTGTGCCACATGTGATGGAGCCTTTTTCATTGATCAGAATGTTTCTGTAATTGGAGATGGAGATTCAGCCTTAGAAGAAGCATTAACATTAACTCAATTTGCAAAAAAAGTTGAATTATACTCAAAGAATCAATGTTTGAAAGGGCAAAAAATACTTCAAGATAAAGTGATGTCCAATTCTCAAATTGACATCCATTATGAAAAAGAAATTGTAGAAATCATAGGAGAGACAGAAGTCGAAAAGATACGTTTAATAGACATAAAATCACAAGCTTATTCTTCGATAAACACAAATGGAGTATTCATATTTACTGGACTAGACCCAAACACAGAATACCTAAATGGATTACTAGAATTAGATTGTAGTAAAAGAATTATTACAGATATATCTATGAAGACTAAATTACCTGGAATATTAGCAGCTGGAGATATACGAAAAGGTTCTGCTTCTCAACTTATTACAACATCAGGAGATGGTGTAACAGCGGCTATTAGTGCATACAACTATATAAATAGTAACGAATGGATTTAAAAATGAATTGGGTATTAGTTGGTATAGGTGGTAGTTTAGGAGCCTTAGCTAGATATGGAATTGATAGAACTATAATTGTTATCACTGGCCAATCAGGAATAAGCAGCACTTTAATAGCTAATTCCCTAGGATCTCTCCTCTTAGGATTAGTTGTAGGTATAGGATTAGACAAATTCAACTGGCCAAGTAGTTATATTTTATTTATTACGGTTGGATTTTGCGGATCTTTTACGACATTTTCAACACTAACAATGACAAGTATAAAACTAATGGAAGAAGGGGATTATATTAAAGGAACATTTAACATACTTATAAACTTATTAATAGGAATTACCGTAACTCTATTGGGACTATGGACTGGTAGAAACATGTTCTAAATAGATAGTGGTATATATACTCAATGCTTTATACTTAAAAGCCTAGTAACTTTGCCCGGTGGTGTAGTGGTAGCACAAAGGACTTTGACTCCTTCGACCCAGGTTCGAATCCTGGCCGGGCAGCCACTAAATAAGAATTTTGGGGTAAGATTAATTTTAACGATAATATGTTTAATAAGTATTTTCTTTATCCCTACACATCTATCGCATTATTTAGAGATTATTGCTTCAATATGGGCATTTGTATCAGAATCTAATAAAGAAAAAATCTCAGGTTAAATAGTTATAAAGATTAAATTCTAGATTGAAATCTCTGAAATACCCTTTTTTCCAACAAAATACCCTTCTCCAATGAAACGTCATCACTTATTGAAACAGATTTTTTAGCAGCTCTAATTAAGTATTGATTCATATTTTTAATATTTTTAGCTAGTTTTAATGATTCAGATTCTAAGTTTTCAACATCCACAACCCTATCAACTAACCCAATAGATAAAGCATCTTTAGCACTTAATACTTTACGAGTTAATATAAGATCTAAAGTATTATTTAACCCAATAAATTTAGGCAAAGTCTGTGTACCTGCAGCTGCAGGCAAAAACCCTAATGATATCTCTGGCATAGAAAAAGAAGCATCTGATGAAGAAATTCTAATATCACATAATAGAGAAATCTCTACCCCAGAACCGATAACATATCCGTGAACAGAAGCAATAATAGGTTTTTCTATTTCCAAAAAAAGTCCCCATAGATCTCTAGATTCTCTAACTGATCGAGCAACTACTTGAGAAGGTGCTGTATCAAATTCAGTAATATCAGCACCTGAACAAAATCCTTTAGAGCCTTCACCACATATAATTGCTATATCAGACTCGTTATCATCTCGGAAAAATTTAAGCACTTCATACAGGTCATCTCGCATCTGTATATTAAACGCATTTATATACTTTGGCCTATTTAATTTTATGGTTGAAATACCATCATGTGAACTATAAAGTACCGAATTCATATCTATTATTTATTCCCCTTTAAATTTAGGGGGTCTTCCTTCAATAAATGAACTGATTCCCTCAGATCTATCTTTGGTACTATGCAATATGATGTTGAGATCTGATTCAAATAATATACCTTGCTTTATTGGCATATTAACCCCATTAACTATAGCTTCCTTAACGAATTTAGTTGCAATAGGGGCAGAATTTTCTGAAATAGATTCCGCAATACCCATGGCTTTATTAATTGCAGAGTCTTTATCAATATAAGAAATCAATCCTATATTTTTAGCCTCAGTAGAATCTATTTCTCTAGAAGTGAGAATCATATCTAAAGCTCTACCCTTACCAATTAGCCTCGGCAATATCTGAGTAAGTCCCCGAAATGGTATCCCATCATAAATTTGCTTCAAAGAAAATTTAGAACCCTTTCTACAAATTCTAATATCGCAAGCTGATATCAATTCCAATCCGCAAGATTTAGCTTCTAATTCAATAGCAGCAATTACAGGAATTTTTATACTAAGTATCGTATTAATTAATCCTATACAATCATTTTGATTGTTAACATGGCAATAAGGAGCAAAATTTTCTGTCTCCGAAGTAATCACTAATACTTTAGTGAAGTCATCAATAGAGGCTTTACATTCTTTTTCAAACTCAAAACAAAATGGGATAGTCGCATTTGATTGCCTAATATTTAATACAACAATATTATCTTTTTTTATAACATCAATCATTATCTCAAACCTACTTACGGTAATAGAGCTTAATATTTATTCACATTAGATGTCTTATAATCACTAATAGTACCTTGAGAGTTTAAACCAGTGAAATATTTAAATATTTCTTTAATTGCAGTAGCTACTGGGGGGCCTAAAATAACACCTGATAGACCTCCAATTTCACTCCCTATGACTATAGCAACTAAAACTAAAACAGGATGAACTTTCAGTGTAAAACTTTGTACCCTAGGGGCAATAATACCTCCATGCACAAGTTGCAAAATACCGAATAATATAACCACCCATAAAATCTTCTCTGGTGACGTAGAAAGCACTATAACTAACGTAGGAATAAAAGCGAGCCATGCTCCTACTATTGGTATAAGTTCAAAAATTCCCGCAAACACACCTAACAATACAGCATAGTCAACTCCAATAATCATTAACCCTATAGTGATTACAATCCAAACAACTGCGGCTAATGTTACTTGAGCTCTAATATATGCACCTATTACTTTATGTAATATATCCAACACTTCTGATATATGGGACCTGTAATAATCAGGAAAAAATTCTACAAATGATGTCTTCAGAGATTCTCTATCTTTCAAAAGATAAAACACAAAAATTGGAACAACTACTAACCCAATAACCAAAGTTAATGCATGAATGGCTATTGTTGCCGTACGATGAATAATAGCTTTAAATGATGAAAGTAAAATATTACCTCCATCATTTAATACACTATCAATTTCAAGGCGAATTTGATCTGGAATATTAGATGAATACTCTTGATTCCAACTTTCAACATTAGCTCTGGCATTGGTAATGAAAGCAGGTAGTTGATTTAACAAATCAGTTGTCTGGGTTAAAAGTGGTGGAACTAATAAAACTAAGGATCCCATTATAAAAATAAACAAAAGTAAATAAACTATGATTATAGATATTATTATTGCAATGTTAGGGTATCTAGTACGCAAAGGAATAAAGTTTTCAATCATTTTAACAAAGGGATGAATAATATAAGCGACAACAATAGCAATAATAAACGGAAACAGTGCACCTTTAACAAAATAGATGAGAATACCGACAATGGAAGTTATAAAAATAATTAAAGCAATCTTAGATAATCTTTCAATAGTAATATTCATATTATTGTTTCCCATAAATAACCTACTAGTAAAGATCGAAATTAGAAATTAATTCTAATGCGGAGATATCACAACTCTTCTTCCATATCCGTCACCAGAGCTTTCAGTATAAACATCGTCTTTCTCAGATAAAGCCATATGAACAACTCGTCTATCTCTTGAAGACATAGGTTCAAGTTCAATTGCACGACCTGTTTTTACAACTCGCTGCGCAACTCTTTTAGCCAAATTTTTTAAAGATTGTTGCCTTCTAGTATCATAACCTTCAACATCTAAAGATAAATTTATTCTCTGATCGGTTTTATTCATAACGATTAGTCTAACTATTAATTGAAGAGAACGCAGTGTTTCTCCCCTTCTTCCAATCAACAATCCAGAATCTTCTCCTTCAAGTTCAAATAAAGGAGCCAATTCCTCTCCAGAACTAGCTTGTGTTAAATTGCAAACAACTTCAACTCCCATAATTGAAATCAATTCGTTAATCGTATTACCAGATATCTCTATAACATCTGTAGAAATATCTAATTTAGATATCTTTACTTTTGCTAATTCACTACCAATACCTAATAATCCTGGTTTCCCCCTACTAATTATGTCGATTTCTACTTCTACGCGACTTGCGTTTAGTTCTCTTAGGCCGATCTCTATTGCGTCTTCCACTGTCTTGCCTGTCATTATTATCGAGTTCATTTACATCAATCTCCTCAGTTGAGAGTTCTGGTGATCCCGTTGATGCGACTGCTGCAACCGGATCACCCACATTAATTTTATTATCTCTTTTAAATATATTTATAAGTGGGTCCCATCCTGTAATAAAACCTTGAATAAATACACCCACTATATTTGAAACAACCCAATATAAAGCCAATCCACTTGGAAATTGCATAGAAAAGAAGCCAAACATCAATGGCATCATCCATAACATCATACGATTAGTTGATGCTTGCTTTTCATCAACAGCTGGCATGGCAGTCATTTTTTGCATAATAAACATTGAAGCCCCCACCAAAATTGGTAGTATTGGCAACGGGTCTGGATCTGCTAAATTTAACCACAAAAATGAACTGTCCAAAGGAATAACTTCATTTACGATAGGTAACCAACCGTATAAATGTGAGCCTAAACTAACTAGATTTTCAGGAGTCGTCGGAACCGTCTGAAGAATAGCCTGATAAAGACCTATCCAAATAGGCATTTGAATAAACATAGGCCCTAAACATCCTAAAGGACTAACTCCATTATCCTTATATAATTTCATGGTTTCTTGGGATTGTTTCTGCTTATTACCTTCATATTTTAATTGAATCGCTTTAATTTTAGGACTCAACGCAGACATACCCTTCATTTGCTTACTTTGTTTTACAGTTAATGGCATTAATAATCCACGTATTAAAATAGTAAACAGAACTATGGCTAATCCAAAATTTTTATACGATATCCCATAAAGTAGAACTAACGAATTTATCATCGGCTCAATAATAATAGAATTCCAAATCTGACTAAATATTTCCAAATTACTTTCCTAAGTTAAAATTCTTCATAATTTAACATCCTGGAACCCAATCTACTACATTAGGATTTTCACCATCTTTTGCTTTATCAGAAAAATATGGAGAATCCCAATATTCGTCAGGGTTTCCGTTAGGTTTAATTTTTAATGCTCTAATAGAATGGTCTCTAGCACCAAAAAAAACTATGTCATCAATAACTGATATTGGAGTTTCTATCTTATCTCCTACATCACATGTTCCTAAAATAATTCCAGATGATATTTCTGAAACATAAAGAGTATTACCTCTAGAGCCAAAAACAAGCATATCATTTACAATAGCTGGAGCTCCGACAATAGCACTGTCGACTGTTGACTCCCACTCTAAAATACCTGACTCAATATCAATAGCATATATAGAACCACCTAAAGAAGGTGCAAATACCAAAGCTTTATCAGCATCATATCCTAATACAGGGGCAGCCCAATACCAATTATTTGAATCTGAAAATGTCCAATGCAGATCACCTGTTTTTTTATCAAGGGAATAGAATTCTCCGTCAAAAGATCCAAACATTATATGGTCTTCATATATTAAAGGAGATGCCACAATTGCTCCTTCTGTATAAAATTCCCAAATTAATTCTGCTGTGTTTATATCAACAGCATAAATTGAATGGTCTAAGGAAGTAATATAAATGATTTGCTCATCGATTATTGGAGTAGACCAAACCCTTTCTGCAATATCAACAGAATCCCAAATGGGTTCCAATGCTACTTTTTGCGTCTCGTTAGATGTAACAATTTTGTACCCATACAAAATACCTTCTTCTGAAACGACAAAAAGTTTATCCTCATACACAACAGCTCCTCCAATAAAAGAAGAATCCAAAGTGACAGAATCAATCAAGCTCCCATCAATTAATGAAATAGCATGTAACTTACCATCATAAGCAGCAACAAATGCTATATCGTTGTAGATTGCAGGAGTTCCATAAATAGCTCGTTTATTGTCCTCATCTTCAGAAACTCTAATCAAATTAGGTTCCCAATTCTGTTTCCCGGAATTGATATCTAATGAAAGCAATTGCCCGTCCATACTTGCAGTTATAAAATCTTCATCTACAATTCTTCCCCCAGCCCAGCCTTGTGGTTCCGATCTTCCCATACAAGAAATAAATGAAAAAAACATAATAATAGCTATCATTAATAGTATTTTTTTTAATATCTGATTTGTTGAAAATTTAATATACATTTATTTTTATACCTAAAATCATGGTACTGGATCAAAGCCTTTGGTTCCGAAAGGATTACATCTCAATAATCTATTCAATATTAAATATGATCCTTTAAAAAAAGAATATTTCTGTAAAGCTTGCATGGCATACGAAGAACAAGTAGGGTCATGCCGGCAGGTTCTAGGTAAATAAGGAGAAATACAAGATTTATATGCTCTTATTAAGAAAATCCCCCATATCGACAAAATATTATTAATTTTCATAAATACTCTAGATTTCCAAATAATATTAAATAAATTTAAATTTCTTAACATTTAACAAGTTTTGCCGAATACAATAATTTGTGCATAGAATTAATAATTTCTTCATGATTTTTATTGGCAATAGAAGGCCTAGCTATAAAAACTAAATCATATCCTTTACGTATAGCAAATTGTTTAATCGATTCCCTCATATGCCTTTTACATCTATTCCTTACTACAGCATTCCCAACTTTTTTTGAAACAATAAAGCCAAATCTAGATATAGGCTGCATATCCAAATTTGAAGATTTAACAATAAGAGTTAAATCTTCATTAGACCACGCCTTACCATGTTTACGAATATCTGCAAAATCAGATGACTTAGTCAATCTAAAATTCTTCTGCATACATTGTCCTGCTCCAGTTATCAATAATTTGGTACGGGAATATGATAACTGCTAGATATGAATTATAAATTGTCTAAGTTAAACAGTAAGCTTATGACGCCCTTTAAACATACGTCTCTTTAAAACTTTCCGACCTGATATTGAACTCATTCGAGAACGAAATCCATGAACTCGAGCTCTACGTCTTTTTCTAGGTTGATAGGTTCTTTTTGGCATTTTTAGCCTTCTATTAAAATAATTTCAGATGTAAAGTTTACTTTTGACAATACATTAGTGTCAATTTGATTATAATGGGTTTTAAATAAATAGGTCACTTTGACAGCACATTTATATAAAATAAATTAGGATATTAGAGTTAAATGTAATTTTGGAGCTCATATGAAAATAATTCTCAAATCAAATCAATTAATAGATGGGACTGGATCAGATCCTATAAAAAAATCAAACGTAGTAATTGAAAAAGATAAAATCATTAAAATTTCTTCGGATGAACAGCTGACAGATCAAGATCTTAATAATGCTGAAGTCATTGAACTCAAAAACGGCACTATCCTTCCAGGGTTTATTGAAATGCATTCTCATATACATTGTAGTGCACAAACAGATGCATACGAACACATTACAACTGAAAGTAATGAAACATTCCTACTTCGAGGGGCCAAAGCTGTTAGGGATACTCTAGCTTCAGGGGTAACAACCATGAGAGATCTCGGTAGTAGAAATGAAGTTGTTTTCCCAATTAAAGATGCTATATCAAAAAACATAATACCAGGACCACGCCTATTAGCTGCCGGCACACCTATAACAACAACAGGTGGACATTGCAATATGTTTGGTACAGAAGCAAACACATCAGATGATGTGGTAAAAGCTATCAGAAATCAATTTAAACTAGGAGCTGATCATATAAAAATAATGTCTACAGGAGGGGGGTTTACTCCGGGAACAAATATACGAGCTCCTCAATATCCAGAGGAAACTCTAGCAGATGCAGTGAAAGATGCTGACAGGTTAGGGTTAAAAATTTCGTCTCATTGCCATGCTACAAGTGGTATAAGAAATTGTGTAAAAGCAGGAATACACAACTTAATTCATTGTTCTTGGGTATCGGAAGACCCTAACGAATCTTTTGATTACGACATTAATTTAGTAGAAGAAATTGTAGATAAAGGAATATATGTAGATCCAACTCTAGCATTACCTCATTTAAATAGACTACGAGGCGGGCAAAAGAAGAAGACAAAAACCATAATGGATCCTGAGAGACGTTTAGAAATACTTCGTGACATGTGGGATCGGGGTGTGAAATTTGTCACAGGAATGGATTCAGGAATGGCAAATGCAAATTTTGGTGATTTTGCTTACATACCTGAGGTTATGGTAAATGGAATGGGAATAACTCCCATGGAAGCTATAACCTGTGCAACAAAAACTTCTTCTGAATGTTTAGGACTAGAAAAAGAAATAGGTACATTGGAACTAGGGAAAACAGCAGATGTAGTTATCGTTGAAGGAGATCCTTTAAAAGACATTAAATCCCTTCATAATGTAAATACAATAATTTCTAAAGGAAATATTATCAAAAAATCAGGAAATTTACTTATCTAATACATATCAAGATAGCTTCGAGGTTGTTTTGCTAGATAAATAGCTATAAATCAATAAGCTTATAATTGCTATAAGCACTGATAAAGCAATTAGTTCTAAAACTTGTACGTTCTTTCCTAACTGTATTTTTCCGTATATTGCTAAAGGAATAGTTTGAGTTTGTCCGGGAATATTACCAGCAACTACAATTGTTGCTCCAAATTCACTTAAAGCTCTAATAAATCCCAAAAAAATCCCAGCAAGAACTCCTCTATATGATAATGGCAATGTTATGGTAAAAAATGTTCGTATTCCACTAGCGCCCAAAATCATAGCTGCTTGTTCGATTTTTTCGTCAACTTGACTCATAGACACGATAATAGATCTAACCATTAACGGAAATGAAACAATAGCAGCTGCAATTGCAGCTGCTATCCATGTAAAAACTATATTGAAATTTACAATACTCCCAAGTCCATTTTGTGAACTTAGTGTTATTAACAAAAAATACCCAATAACTACAGGAGGTAAAGCCAAAGGTAAGGATACAAGCAAATCTAATAAAAATTTGCCTTTGAATTTTTTTTTAGCTAATATCCAACCTAGAAAAATTGCTACAGGTAAATTAATAATTGTCGCTAAAAGAGAGATTTTCAAAGTAGTGGATAATATGTCGAAAATAGTCATCTTATCGCTTGAATCCATATGAATTAAGAATATCTGTAAATTCTGAACTCAAAAGATATTCTATGTATTTATAAGCCAACTCCAATTCATCAGTGGAATTAAGAATTACTGCTGGATATTTAATGGGCCCATAGAAGGTTTCAGGAATAATATCTAATGCAATAACCTTATCGGAATTTATAGCATCTGTCTCATACAATATAGCAGCACTAACATTCCCTGTTTCTAAGTAATTTAAGGCTAACATTGCATTGGGAGCAGTCAATATTTTAGGCATTTGAGCGTCTTCTAACTTTAGTCTTGTTAACACTTGTTCTGTATATATTCCTGCAGGAGCATATTCTGGGTCAACTATCGCAATACTATCAAATTTATGCAAATATCTGAGATCATCAATATCTGATACTGGGTAATCCTTTAACGTGGCAAGTACCAATTTATTGGTTGTAACGTTATATATGTGCTCTTCAATCAATAGGTTTTTATCTAACAAATATCTAACAGGATATACCCCTGAAGATATAAAAATATCTACTGGTGCCCCATTAGATATTTGTGATGCAAGAACTTGAGATCCTGAAAACGAGAATGAAAGATTCACATTTTCTTTCTCCTCAAAGTATTCTTTTGTATTCAATAGTATTTCTGAAAAACTAATAGCAGAAAAAACTACCAAGTCAGAGGTCTCTTCATCATCAAAATTGTTACATGAGACACTCAGAATAAAGATTATCGTAAAAATACATATTTTAGTCATCAAATATAATGCTATTTCGTCCTGAAAATTTACCTCGTCAATAAATTATATAAATAAAACTAATTAATCACACAATTATAATTTTAATAAAGTTGTTTGTAATACAAGTTGAGTGCTATAATTACTTATCTTAAAAAGCTTAAATATATTTAAGAGATAAAGTGGGGATTCCCCACTTTATTTTTTATAAGGCAAAAATAACAGTGAGAGGTGACTAAAAATGAAGAGTGATTTTCTCGTTGCTTTAACACAACTCGCAGCAGAACGAGGTTTGCCTAAAGATAAAGTTATGATCGCAATCGAAGCGGCTTTAGTATCCGCATTTAAAAAAGATAGCGTTACTGAAGGGCGAAACATATCTGTAAGACTAGATCCTGGATCTGGAGATATTCAAGTTGACATCATAAAAACAGTAGTAGATAAAGTAGAAGATTCTTTACAAGAAATCAGCTTATCAGATGCGAAATCCAAATATGGAGATCACTTAGTTATAGGCGACAGCATAGCAACTGAAAATATTCCTAATAGCGCGGGTCGTATTGCTGCCCAAACGGCAAAACAAGTTGTTCTACAACGTTTAAGAGAAGCTGAAAGAGAGATAGTTCTTTCGGAATACGAAGGTCGTGAAGGTGAAATAATAACTGCAACCATACAACGAATTGAGCCTACAAAAATAATTGTTGACACAGGTAGAGCTGAAGCAATACTACCTATAAGTCAACAAGTACCTAATGAAAGGTACAGGCAAGGCACAAAGATAAAAGTTATATTACAAACAATTGATAAAGATTCAGCAAGAGGTCCAGAATTAATAGTTTCCAGAACTGATGAATTATTGTTACGAAGATTATTTGAACAAGAAGTTCCTGAAATATTCAGTGGCTCAGTGGAAATTGTAAGCGTAGCAAGAGAAAGTGGTTCTAGAAGCAAAGTAGCTGTTAGGGCTAGGCAAGATAGTGTTGATCCTGTAGGGTCATGTGTTGGTCTTCGTGGGGTAAGAATACAAAGTATAGTAAATGAACTCCAAGGTGAAAAGATTGACATATTGGAATGGAATAAAGATCTCAACAAATACATTTCTAATGCATTGAGCCCATCTCAGGTTCATAGAGTTGATGTAGATCAAGATTCAAATACTGCTGTAGCAATTGTTCCTGACAGACATTTATCGCTTGCGATAGGAAAGGAAGGACAGAATGCCAGACTAGCAGCAAAGCTAGTAGGATTCAATGTTGACATAAAAAGTGATATGGAAGTCGACATTGCTTCAATGCCTGAAGAAGTAGAGACAATCATTGAAGAAGATGTAGTCGCAGAACTTGAAGTTTCAACTGAATCAGAAGCAGATGCACATGAATCTGAAGTCATACAAGAAATAGAAGAAACAGATATTGAAGAAGTTACCGAAGAAGAAGTTGTTGTAGTAGAAACGGATTTAAATTCTGAAGAAGTTGTTGAAGACGAAAAAGACTCTGTCGATGACGGATTAACAGCCGAAGAAGAATTGCTATTGATGGAATTAGAAGAAGAAGAAAAAGCAAAAGATTCTGATGATTCTATTGGTGCTGAAATCAGTAATGTACCTGAAGATATTTGGTCCGTTCATAGAGCTATGACCAATACTTCAGAAAGTGGCGGAATGATTAGATTTGCTGAAGATATTGCAGACCTTAAAGGTGGTATTACTGCTCGTAAAGATAGAAGGGGATCTTCACAAAATACAAACACTAGATCTAAAAAAGCCAAGCCTACAAAAAAGAGACGTTAACGAATTCACTAAAATAATATTATGCGAATTTTAGTTGTGAAAAAATCGACATCTAAGGGATTACATAAATGCTTTACAAATAATTAGAACTTTAAAGGACATATCATTAAACATGACAAATGACTCTTCAGACATAAAGCAAGGAATCAAGTCGGAGATACTTGACATACCGGCAGCCATTTCAGTGAGCGATTTAGCTGATTTAATGGATGTTAATCCTGTTGAAGTTGTCAAAGGGCTCATGAGAGGTGGATATATGTTCGCTGTAAATGATGTGATAGAGCATGATATTGCATCAGTTGTGGTTCAAATATTTGGATTTAAAGCTAAATCTCCTACCGAAAATGATACAACATTAACCTCATTATCTGTAAGTACAGAAGATGAAGACCCAAAAGATGTAGTAACTCGCCCTCCTATTGTTACTATCTTGGGCCATGTAGATCATGGTAAAACCACATTATTAGACACTATAAGGAAAACTAATGTAGTCGATGGTGAAGCCGGAGGAATCACACAACACATAGCAGCATATCAGATAAAACATGATGCCCAAACCATTACATTCCTAGACACTCCTGGGCATGAAGCATTCACTGCAATGAGAGCAAGGGGAGCTCAAGTAACAGATATTGCCATACTAGTCATAGCTGCAGATGACGGAATAATGCCACAAACATTAGAAGCTATTGACCATGTACGTGCAGCCAATGTTCCTATGATCATTGCAATAACAAAAATAGATGTGCCAAATGCCAATGTAGATGATGTATACAGACAACTTTCAGAACAAAATATATTAGTTGAAGCATGGGGAGGCGACGTTATATCTATTCCTTTGTCAGGAATAACTGGAGAGGGGATTCCGGAATTACTTGAAAATATACTTCTTGTATCTGAAATTTCCGAATTAAAAGCAAATCCGAAAGGTAAGGTTCGTGGCGTTGTTATTGAATCTAAACTTGATAAAAGCAGAGGAGTCATAACGACTGCGCTAGTCCAAACTGGGACTATCCGTCAAGGTGATATTCTTGTCACTGGCGAAACTTACGGAAAAATCCGAGCTATGTTCGATGACAAAGGTGAAAAAATAATCACTGCCGGACCTTCAAAACCAATAGAAATCATGGGAATAAATGATGTTCCTATATCAGGTTCTATAGTAGAAATTGTAGAAAGCGACAAAGAAGCAAAAAGTATTATTTCCGCCAAGTCTAATAAACTATCTCGTGAAGGAATTACATTACAAGATGCTCATTCCAGAAATATTGCAAATAACGTAAGGCATATTGATTTAATAATTAAAACTGATGTTCAAGGAAGTATTGAGGCAGTAAAAACAGTACTAGATGACCTAAATTCTGACACAACAAGAGTAAACATAATTAGAATTGCAAGCGGCGGGATAACAGAAAGAGATATCATGTTAGCTGTAGCTTCAAAAGCAGTTATCATCGGGTTTAACACTCTCCCTGAAGGTGGGGCAAAAACACTAGCAAAGCAAGAAGGTATTGAAATACGGAACTATACTATCATTTATAAGCTGGTAGAAGATATTCAAAATGCGCTAGATGGATTATTAGAAACTGAATATCAAGAAGTTTATGTAGGGAGGGCAACTATTAGAGCAATATTTAATGTTGGACGACATACAAAAGTAGCAGGAATTTATGTTAATGACGGTAAAGCCACTAGAGACTCGCAAGTACACGTCATAAGAAGTGGAGAGAAAGTATTTGAAGGATCCATAACAACTCTTAAACATTTTAAAAATGATGTTAAAGAAGTAACTAACGGATTTGAAGGCGGACTAACAGTTGAAGGGTTTAATGAATTTGAAGAAAATGACGAATTAGAATTTTACGGCCTTGAAGAAATCACTTAAAAATCAATGAACAATATAAATCCTCAAGCATCCACTAGGATCGATAGCATCAACTCTTTGCTCAAAAGAGAAATTAGCAGAATAATAACTACTCAGGTTAAAGATCCTAGAATATCTAATTGGATATCGATTACTTATGTAGAAACATCAAAAGATCTTCAGAAAGCAAGAGTATATATAAGCGTAATGGCTGAAAAAGAAGAAACTCAAAAAACTTTAAAAGCTCTACGGTCTGCAACAAAATTCATAAAGTCCAATCTACACAAAGATTTATCCTTAAAAAGAATCCCTAACATAACTTTCATAGTAGACGATTCGCTAGAAAAGGCTGAAACAATATCTAAACTTATAGATTCAAATAAGCCATAATTGACATGAACGGTATATTTAATATTGACAAACCATACGGAATAACCTCTATGGATGTCATTAGGCAAATAAGAAATGCAACAAATATCTCAAAGGTAGGCCATGGTGGCACATTAGACCCTTTGGCATCTGGAGTAATTCCCGTAGCTATAGGTAATTCTACAAGATTACTGGAATACATACTAAACAACAACAAAAAATACTTAGCTGAAATAACATTGGGGGTAAGCACAAATACTTATGATCGCGAAGGAGAAATAACTAAACAAGCTGACACATCACATATAAATCAGGAAGATATCGAAGAGTTACTTAAAAATTTCAAAGGAGAAGTGTCACAGATTCCTCCCATGTATAGTGCAATCAAATCTAATGGGGAAAAACTATATAGCTTAGCAAGGAAAGGAATTAATATAGAAAGACCTCCTAGAACAACGATTGTATATTCAATATTGTTAAAATCTTACGACAATCCAGTTATGGAAATTGAAATAAACTGCTCGAAAGGATTTTATGTAAGAAGCCTTGCGAATGAAATTGGAGAATTATTAAATTGTGGTGCTCACTTAACTAATTTACGGCGCACTGCCTCAGGATCTTTTTCAATATCTCAATCAAATAAATTATCCACCGTTATTGAAAAAATATTATGTGGGGATACCAAAGATATTTTATTAGACCCTACAGATTACTTAGAAAACATTGATCAAATATACCTATCTGAAAATGAAACTAATTTAGTGAAATCTGGCAGACGTATAAAATTATCTACACAATATTCACTAAAAAACATTAATATGGCTCTAGGATTTAATGCCGACAAGTCATTTTTGGCAATCTTATTACCCGACTACAAAACTTCAGAATGGTATCCAAAAAAAGTATTCCCAAACTGGTTTGAATAGATCCCAATTGACGCAACCCCCAAATTAAAAGTAAAATGTAGTTTTGAATTTTAATTATTTATTAGGTGAAACCTTAAAATGGACTTTGCAATAATACAAACTGGTGGCAAACAATATAAAGTCTCCAATGGAGATACTATTAGAGTTGAGTCTATTCCGGGGGATCAGGGGGATATAGTTACAATAGATGATGTCAGGATGACTTCACTAGACGGAAATATATCAATTGGAAATCCTAATGTATCAGGAGCTTCAGTTAAAGCTGAAGTTGTAGAAAGTGGTAAAGATAAGAAAATTGTCGTTTTTAAATATAAGGCAAAAACTCGTTATCGTAGGAAAAATGGCCACAGGCAGCAATATACAGATCTCAGAGTGACTGAAATATCTTTATCATAAAGTAAAAAGGACATACAATGGCTCACAAAAAAGGTGGCGGTAGCACCAGAAACGGCCGAGATAGCGAATCTAAAAGGCTTGGAATAAAACGGTATGACACTCAAGTTGTTACTGCAGGGTCAATATTAGTTAGGCAAAGAGGAACTAAAATACATCCTGGAAATAATGTAGGATTAGGAAGAGATCACACATTATTTTCTCTTATAGACGGAACTGTTAAATATGAATTTTTTGCTGGTGGGAAAAAATGCGCCAGTGTTTATCCTGAATAATATGAAATCTGATATACATCCAACATACCATAACCAAGCACAAGTTATTTGTTCGTGTGGACACACATTTACTACAGGCTCCACTTCACCTGAACTTAAAATAGAAATTTGTTCTAAATGCCACCCCCTATTCACAGGCGAACAAAGAATAGTAGACACTGAAGGACGTGTCGAGAGACTTAAGAGAAGATTTAATTTAGAATAAGTCTAATCTTAAATTCAACTTTTCGTAATATATCTTTATGGCATCACGTCGACCTACATATGGAGGACAAGCAGTTATAGAAGGGGTCATGATACGTGGTCAAAATAACATTAGTGTGTCCGTAAGAAATCCTTCAGGTGACATAGTTACCAGAACAAAACCTCTAAACAAAATATTTACAGGACCTTTAAGGAAAATACCTTTTTTAAGAGGAATAATAGCCTTATCTGAAACTCTTTATATAGGTATGGATTCATTATCTTACTCAGCAAAAATAGCTGAATCAGAGGAAATTCAAGATGCCGAAGACGAAAAAAGTACTAATAAATTATCCGTCGCCATAACCATTATTTTATCCACTACATTAGCTATTGGATTGTTTTTTTTACTTCCTTTACTTGCCAGTACTCCATTCGAATATTTTACAAAGTCTAGCTTGATAGCCAATATAGCAGAAGGAATTATAAGGTTAGTTATATTTATATTATATATATATTCTATCGGACTAATGGAAGATATAAAGCGTGTATATATGTATCACGGAGCTGAACACATGACTGTTCATGCACAGGAAGCAGGCAAGCCTTTGACTGTGGAAAACATCTCCAAATATCCAACAGCACATCCTAGATGTGGTACCGCTTTTCTTCTAAATGTTATGTTAATATCGATCATAGTATTCAGTTTAATGCCTAGAGAACCAATAAGCTGGCTAATAATATCCAGAATAATATTTATCCCATTGATAGCCTCTTTCAGCTATGAAAGTATACGGATAAGTAGTATTTATGATCATAACTTTTTCATTAAATTACTAATGGCACCCAGTTTATGGTTACAAAAATTAACTACTAAACAGCCTGACGATGACCAAATAGAAGTGGCAATAGAATCTATGAAGGCTTCTATTCAATATGATAAAGAAAATTAACGTCTACGTTTTTTTAATACTTCCCATACATCTTGTAACGATACATCGTTAGACTTTATTAAAACTAACAAGTGGTATAAGAGATCAACAACTTCTTCAACAAGTTCTTTTTGATTAGATTGGACTCCAGCAATAGCAACTTCCCCAGCCTCTTCGACTACTTTCTGCGCAATCCTACTTACATCACCAGACAATAATTTTGCAGTATAGCTATCTTCATCGTAAGAGTTAGAACGTTCTTCAATAACATCAAATAATTCTTCAATAACTCTAGCATCCAAAATAGTAGTTAGGTTAAGAGTTTTAGTATCATCAACTTCTGCATAAAAACAAGAGATTTCACCTGTATGGCATGCAGGGCCTTCAGGCGTAACCTTAATTAATATAACATCTCCATCACAATCAATGGAAAATGATTTTAACTTAAGATAATTTCCTGATGTTTTACCTTTATGCCAAAGTTCTTTCCTACTACGACTGTAAAACCAAACATCACCTGATTCAAATGTCTTCTCTATAGAATCTAAATTCATAAAAGCCATCATTAATACTTCGTTAGTATCAACATGTTGTATGATTGCAGGAATCAATCCCCTTGAGTCAAATTTTATTAAACTCATTAAAAACCCTACCTTTAAAAAGTAATTAGCTTAATATCCTCACAGGTATTTGATGCGATTTCAAGTAATTCTTAACTTCAGCTATTTTAAAGGTTCCAAAATGAAAAATACTAGCAGCTAAAACTGCATCTGACTTACCTTCTTTAATAGCTCTGACAAAATGATCTAACGTCCCTGCACCTCCACTAGCAATAACGGGGACTGTGACAACTTGAGATACAGCGTCTAATAAATCTAAATCATATCCTGATTCATGGCCATCGGAATCCATACTTGTCAACAAAATTTCTCCACATCCCAAATTATTAACTGCTTTTGCCCATTTAATAGCATCAATACCAGTTGAATTCCTTCCTCCATGACTAAATACTTCCCATCTAGAATTAGAATCAATCGAAATTTTTAAATCATTTTCATGAGATACAGATATATCTGTATCTTCATCTATCCGCCTAGCATCTATAGCTACTACAATGCATTGTGAACCAAAAAAATCAGATGCTTCTTTAATAAATTCCGGGTTTAAAATAGCCGCAGTATTTAAAGAAACTTTATCAGCACCTGACTCTAACATCTTTCTAATATCCGAAACAGTACGAATTCCTCCTCCCACTGTTAAAGGTATGAAAACTTGCGCTGCAACGTCTTTTACGACGTTTAACATTATATCTCTATCATCAGATGAAGCAGTGATGTCCAAAAAAACCAATTCATCTGCTCCTTGGCCGTCATAAAATGCTGCCAATTCTACAGGATCGCCAGCATCTCTTAAATCCAAAAAACTTACGCCCTTAACAACACGTCCATTATCTACATCTAAACACGGAATAATTCTTTTCGTTAACATAAATCACATCACTTGCGAAATAGCATCATATAGATAGTATCAGACAAATTATGTTTAGCGTGGAAATGAAATCCTGATTTTTCAGCTATCTGTTTATAGCTATTACAGGAAATGGAATTATTATTTGTAGGATGTTCGTCTATCACCGATAACCATCCTCCTTTATTTATAAATCTATTTGATTCATTCAATATAGAAGTTATATTACTAGAATTTCTAATAGCAAAAGAAATAACAGCTCCATCAAATGATGAGTCTTTCAATTTTAAATTCGATTCGTCTAATATATGCAAAGCCTTAACATTAGTAAGTCTAATTTTTTTTAGCTCTTTTCTTATTAATGTTAAGTTCTTTTTTACAGGATCTAATGCCCTAACCTGACCCCTATACACAATTTTACCTAATTGAATTGACAACTCACCTGACGAAAAAAATACATGAGCAATATCGTGATAAGGTGTTATAGGTAATAATGAAATAATTTGATATATATCTAATTTAGAATCAATATCACTTAGAAGTTGATTATTCATGTTCCCTAGTCCTTTAAAGCCGTAAAAGCTTCACTTAAATCTAAATCCTTGGTATATATAGCCTTTCCAACTATGGCTGATTCAACTCCGATATTTTTAAGTCTAAGTAAAGAGTCAATAGTTGAGACTCCACCAGCTGCAATAATGTTAACTTCAGTAGAAGAAACTAAATCAGATATTGAGTCATAATTAGGTTCAGTTAAAGTTCCATCACGACTAATGTCTGTATATAGACATCTTTTCACCCCTAATTCCATCATATCTTCAATCAAATCAATGACCTGCATATCAATAATACGTGTCCAACCGTCAAGAGCGACAAACCCATTTTTAGCATCTATGCTGACGACTAAAGAATCTGAATTTTCATAATCTAGTATTGCATTAATAAGATCAGGATTATTAACTGCAGCTGTTCCAATAATTACTCTATCAACTCCTAAATCTAAATATTCTTTAGCAGCAGAGAAATTTCTTATACCTCCACCGACCTGCACTTTAATATCCGACTTACTAGCAATTTGACTAATAATTTTATTATTAACTAGATTTCCATCTTTAGCACCATCTAAATCTACTATATGTAGTCTAGTCGCTCCTTCTTTTTGCCAACGTAGTGCTATATCAAGTGGATCATCAGAAAAAATAGTTTCTTTGGAATAATCTCCTTTATATAATCTAACGCAATTACCCCCACGAATATCAATAGCAGGTATTAAATCCATACTCTAATCCTCTAGAAACCAATAAAATTAACAAAATTTTTATATAATTTTAGGCCAATATCACCACTCTTTTCAGGATGAAATTGGACAGCAATCACGTTGTCATATGCAATAGAACTACAAAATTCAATACCATACTCTGTTACAGATGATATTAATTTTGTATCTGTAGGTAATGCATAATAACTATGCACAAAATAAAAAAAGTTTTTTTCCGGAATACCTGAAAAAACTGGGTGATCCAAAGTAACCAAGGCCTCATTCCATCCCATATGAGGTATTTTTAATCCATCTTGAAACCTTTTAACTTTTCCCTCTACTATCCCTAAACATTCAGTATCACCCTCTTCAGATGTTTCTAACAATAACTGCAAACCCAAACAAACTCCTAAAAAAGGTTTACCTGAAGCAATAGATTTTTTAATGGATAAATCTAATCCCTTAGATTTAATATTAGCCATAGAAGGCACACATGATCCTTGACCAGGAAATACGATAGCATTTGACTGATCTATAACATCAGGGTCTGAAGTTACTATAACGTCAGACCCTGAATATTTAAGAGCGTTTTCTACACTTTTAATATTTCCAGCTTGATAATCTAAAAGTGCAACCAAAGGTTTAAATTTACTCATCCTTTTTCTGGCCTGTAATTATCTCTACTGGAAGGTCTCGGTCTTCAAATCTAGCTAATATGAATAATAAATCTGAAAGCCTATTTATATATACTAAAATATTATTGTTCACTAGTAGCCCTTCTTTAGACAAACCAACTACACGCCTTTCAGCTGACCTTAATGTTGTCCGGGCTAAATCTAATGCAGATGATCCGGCAGATGCTCCGGGCAAAATAAAATTAGGTGGCAACGTTACCTCTTTCATTAATTGGTCAATATTGTCTTCCATGTTTGAGATCATATCTGAGGATATTATTTTATAAGACTTACTCATAGTCTCATAATTCTCTTCCAAAGTTGCTAACTCAGCTCCAACCGTAAATAATTCATTCTGCAACTGAATCAATAATTCTTTAACAAAATCATCATTTACTAATGATCTTGCCAAACCAAGCGCAGCCACTGTTTTGTCAATTTCCCCATAGGCTTCACACCTAATGTCATTCTTATAAACTCGTCCTCCAAAAAAAAGCCCAGTAGTCCCATCATCTCCAGTTTTGGTATATATTTTCAAATTAGAATCTCCTAAATAAAATTAAAGGAATGTTATCCCGTAAGTGGTGCTCCACCACAAAAAGCAACATAATCAATTAATTCAGTTATAGTAGGGTTGTCACCACATAAAGGGCAATCCGGATTACGACGAATCTTTACTGTCCTAAAATCCATACTAAGAGCATCTATTAATAAAAGCTTACCGGATAAAGACTCCCCTGCCCCTATAATCAATTTAACTACCTCTGTTGCTTGTATAGTTCCAACCATTCCAGGTAACATCCCTAAAACGCCAGCTTCTGCACAACTTGGAACTTCACCTGGTGGTGGAGGTGTAGGAAAAAGACATCTATAGCATCCTTCACCAGGAATATAGGTAGTTGCCTGACCATCAAATAATAATATGCTCCCATCTACAAGAGGTTTATTTAACAGATATGCAGCGTCGTTGATTAAATATCTAGTTGGAAAATTATCTGCTCCATTAACAATAATGTCATAGTCATTAAGAATGTCAAAAGCATTTTCAGATGTTACTGGTTCCTCATGTATATTAACTTTAGTGTCTGGATTATAAGCATTTAAAGTTTCAATCGCAGATTCGGCTTTTGACTTACCTATATCATCATTATAATGTAGGATTTGTCTCTGCAAGTTAGTGATATCAACTTGATCAAAGTCTACAATTCCTACAGTCCCTACTCCAGCCAATGTTAAATAAATAGCAATAGGTGACCCCAATCCCCCTGCTCCTACCATTAATACTTTGGCATCCAACAATTTTCTCTGCCCAACACTGCCAACCTGAGGCATAATAATATGCCTACTATATCTATTAACTTGATAAGGGGTCATAGGTTTAGATTTTGAGTCAATAGCCATATTTTCTCCTGAAAAAACCCTTTTTAAAATTATATCATCCGATTAATAAACAATGAAAATATTAAGCATGATATAATATCCGAGTGTAGCATTCACACATTGTTGTATATTAATCTTACTGAGAAATTTGCTCAGTATTCCAAAGAGTGATTTTTGACTGATTCTAATATCGCCATCTTGATTGATTATGAGAACGTAGGAGTTGATTCTCTACAAAATCTTACAGAACAACTCTCAGGATTGGGAAGAATAATAGTAAAAAGAGCATATGCTGATTGGTCTTCTCAAAGAAAAGGCCAAGAAAAGCTAATAGAATTAGGTATAGAAGCTGTTCATAACTACCGAGGGTTAAGATCAGGTAAAAATTCTTGTGACATTAAACTAACTATTGATGCCGTGGAATTATTACATAATACACCTATTGATACATTCGTGATTGTTTCATCTGACAGTGACTTTGTCCCTCTAGTAAATCATCTTAGAGGTTCAGGAAAATCCGTAATAGGAGCAGGTCGCAGAGCTGTAACTTCCTCTACTATGGTCAAATCATGTGACAGGTATATTTTCCTCAAGTCTCAAGATGCCAAAAGGAAAACTTATAAAAATAGCGGGTTTACTAAGAATAATCGTGTTTCAGGTAATGGATCAGATTCTTCTCCTTCATCTATTGATTCAAATACAATCACCGATTTATTGTCACGAGCTATCGAAGCAACCATCGATGACAATGGGAATGCTCTTGGAACCAAACTTGCTCAAACAATGACGAGAATAGATCCCAGTTTTAACTACAGAGATTTAGGATTTAGTTCTTTTATCGATTTCTTAGAATCTAGAAAGGAAATTTCTGTAACACTGCATGAAGGCACAGATTTTACGGTTGCAATGGATACGATTGCTAAACCACAACCTCCAAATGTTAAGCCTCAAATACTAACGCAAAACAATAATACAAAATATTTAAATTCAGAAGATTTGCCTTCAAATTGGGAAGCTCAAGTTGATGAAGCATGGAATGACAGAGAAAAAGAAAAAATAGCAGGTCGCACAGCAGCTTCAGATGCTGCGAGCATACTAGGGTTTAAAAGACTAAGCGATTCTGTATTTCCAACTTTGGACAAGTTATTAGATGCAAGTAAACTCCTAAAATCAAATTGGTCTCGTAACAAAAATTCAGTAGAAAAAAAGAAGTGATCGATACTTTCAGGTAAGTAACATGCTACTTGCAATAGATATAGGTAATACCAATATCACAATTGGTTTATTTAATAAAGAAACTTTAGAAAAAACATGGCGCATATCAACATCACGTAATAATACGTCTGATGAATATGGTACAAACATATTAAACATACTTTCCAATAAAGATATCTCTAATAAAGATATCTCGGCAATTGTAATGTGTAGTGTTGTTCCTCCCTTAACAACAACTTTCATAGATCTTTTTAAAGATTATTTTAATATTTCTCCTCTAATTATTGGTTCTGGTACTAAAACAGGTATTAAGATAATGTATGACAGCCCTAGAGATGTGGGAGCAGACAGAATAGTCGATGCAGCAGCTGTGCTCCATCTATACAAAGGTCCAGCAATAATAGTTGACCTTGGAACAGCAACTGTGTTTGACGCTATAACAGCAAATGGAGAATACTTAGGAGGTGCAATATCACCTGGTATAGGGGTGTCAGCTGAATCTTTATATAAGGCTACATCACAACTTAAAAGAGTTGAATTAATTGCTCCAAAAACTGCTATAGGTAAAACTACTACTCACGCAATACAATCAGGTTTAATACTAGGATACTCTGAATTAATCAAAGGAATGATAAAAAGATTTAAAGAAGAACTTGATAATAATGCGAAAATTATAGCTACAGGAGGATTAGCAGATATAATATCTAAAGAAGTGAATTTATTTGACATAATAGACCATGATTTAACTCTTAAAGGATTACAAATCCTATATGAATTAAATTCTACTCAGGAATAAAGATGAAAGGTCCATTAACAAACAAAAGAATTGTATTGGGTGTTACAGGAAGTATAGCTTGCTATAAAGCGTTAGAACTGGCAAGTAAACTTGTTCAAAATGGGGCATTAGTTGATACAATCATGACAAAATCTTCTCAAGAATTTTTAACACCTTTAGCATTTAAATCAATCACCCACAGAGATGTCGTAACTAATATGTATGATATCAATTCTGAGTTTGCTATTAACCATGTAGGGTTAGCGGAATCAGCAGACATTATTGTAATAGCACCTGCAACAGCTAATACCATTGCCAAAATATCAAATGGTATGTCCGACGATTCTCTTACTACTACAGTATTGGCATCAAAATGCCCAATAGTAATAGCTCCAGCTATGGATGGTAACATGTTTGATAATCCTGCAACTCAAAGTAATATAGCCACGTTGATATCGCGAGGAGTATTTATATCGGGACCTGAATACGGAAGGCTAGCTTCCGGATTAATTGGGAATGGGCGAATGACGTCTCCTAAAAATTTGGTCGATATTATAACTATGACTCTAGGCTCCAAGGGAGATTTGTCAGGAAAAAAAATATTAATTAGTGCAGGAGGAACAACAGAACCTATAGATCCTGTAAGATTTATAACCAATAAATCATCAGGCAAAATGGGATACTCGATTGCTGCAGCTGCAAGAGATAGAGGAGCCAATGTTACATTAGTATCAGCTTCTAACATGTTGGAAAACCCAATAGGAATCCAAATTAAAAAAGTTCGCACATCTTCAGAAATGTATGATGTTATTTCTAAGGAAATAACAGAAATGGATGCTATTATAATGGCTGCTGCAGTATCTGATTGGACGCCTAAAAAATACTCTGATAGTAAATCAAAAAAAAATGGGTCCGAAAATTGGTCAATCGACTTAATAAAGACAACCGACATTATTGCTAATATATCTAAACCCAATTTAATTAAAATAGGATTTGCAGCTGAAAGTGATAATTTAATCCAAAATGGAAAAAGTAAAATCCAATCAAAATCTTTAGATCTTATAGTTGCGAATGACATATTAGACAAAGAGAATGGTTTTGAATCTGATACTAATAAAGTGTCTATTATTCATCCTAATGGAGATGTAGAAATTATACCTACAATGCCAAAGTATGAAGTAGGAAACGAAATATTAGATAGAATGATTCGATTATTTAATAAGAAATAAATATTTATTATGATAGTTAAAACATCTGAAGAAGTTCAGAATCAAATAATCCATCTAATAAAAGATTTTATCAAAAAAGATGTAGACCCAATTGCTAGCATCTATGAGAAAGACAACATCTACCCTCATGAGTTAATTCCCACAATGCAAGAATTAGGATTATTTGGCATTACAATACCGGAAAAATATGGTGGAATGGGTTTAGACTTTACTACTTTTGCCAAAATATTTGAAGAAATTAGTAAAGGCTGGATGAGTCTTTCTGGAATTATTGGAACACACCATATTTTGAGTCATATCATATCTACTTACGGGACTGATGAACAAAAAAATAGAATACTTCCTAAAATGGCTACAGGCGAAATACGTGGCGGATTAGCACTAACTGAATCTGAAGCAGGAAGTGATAGCCAAAATATCACTACTACAGCTATAAAAGATGGCGAAGAATATGTTATTAATGGCAGAAAAATGTATATAACCAATGGAGAACATGGAAATGCATTTGCATTAGTAGCAAAAACTGATCCGGATATAACTCCACGACATAAAGGAATCAGTTGTTTCATATTTGAAAAACCCAGTGAAGGATTTAAAGTGGGACAACATTTAGATAAATTAGGATATAGAGGATTAGATACTTGTGAATTAATTTTCGATAACTGTCGAATACCAACTGACAATCTAATTGGTGCAGTAGAAGGAAAAGGGTTTGGGCAAGTAATGAACGGTTTAGAAACTGGAAGAATAAATGTAGCCGCAAGGGCTGTAGGAGTAGCTCAGGCAGCCTTAGATTCCGCATTATCATATTCTCAAAGAAGAGAAACTTTTGGGAAGCCAATTGCTCAACATCAAACGATTCAATTAAAACTTGCAGAGATGGCAACCAAAGTTCATGCAGCAAGGTTAATGGTATATGATGCTGCAGACAAAAAAGATGCTGGGTTAAGAAATGATCTAGAAGCATCTATGGCTAAATTATTTGCCAGTGAAATTTGTGGCGAAGTTACCATGGAAGCTATGAGGGTTCATGGAGGAGCAGGGTATATTAAAGATTTGCCCATAGAGAGATATTACAGAGATGCACCATTAATGATCATTGGTGAAGGAACTAATGAAATCATGAAACTAATTATCGCTAGAAGAATTTTAGAAAGGAACAAGCTACGGGAGTAATTATGAGTCAAGAAAAACATGTTATAAATGCTCAAGATTCTTTTGGTGGATGGTTTGAAGATTTTAAAGTAGGGCAGCTTTTAAAACATTGGCCAGGTAAAACTATTACAGAAATGGACAACCATTTATTTTCTTTGCTTACAATGAATGATAATCCTCTTCATACCGATGAAAACTACATGTCAGACCATGCACACGGTAAAATTCTCGTAAATGGGCTATTAGTTATAAGTCTCGTTGTAGGAATGAGTGTTAGGCAAACTTCAGGTAAAGCAATTGCCAACCTTGTATATGAATCAATTACACACGATGGGCCAACCTTTCATGGCGACACAATTTATGCTGAAAGTGAAGTACTAGGTACCATCCCTTCAAAAACTAAAGATGATCAGGGATTAGTTTATATTGAAAGTAGAGCATTTAATCAAAAAGGCAATCAAATATTAACTTTGAGAAGAAAATTCTTAGTCAAAAGAAGACCTAAATAATAACCATAAAAAACATTTGTATAATAGATTTATTTAAATAATGACCACAACAATTACAGTAATATCTGATACCCATTGCCAAAAATGGGAAGACATTCATCCCATTATTCGTGAACACGTAAAAAAGTCAGATGTAGCAATTCATTGTGGAGACATCGTGAAACAAGATGTAGTTGATGGTTTTATAAAAGAATCCAAAAAATCATTTATAGTGCATGGTAATTCTGACCCTATAGATCTACGAAATACTCTCCCTTATGTCGAAACTATCACAATAGAGAAAGTAACCATTGGGATAATACATCCTGCATGGGGGGCAGAAGAATTTCCAGTTGCTGAACTGCTGAATGATTTTTCAACAAAACCTGACATGATACTATTTGGTCATACTCATGAACCATACAATCAAATTAATGACGATGTTTTATACGTTAACCCTGGTCAAGCATATAAGTCTTTCATGGTAGACTGCACAATTGCAAAAATCATAATAAACGAAAATGACATATCAGTAAGTATCGAATTAATTGAATGATTTGTTGTTCGTAAAATTATTCCAAGTATCAACTGCTACGGGATCTATTAGTGAATTAGAATCCAAAAGTATTTTGAACCTTACAGACAAATATTCTTTAATTGCTAAATTTATATCTTTGAAAATTAATTCTTCAACTGGTTTAAGTGATGGGGTTTTTTTAATTTTCTTAGGTTCGATCTTATCAGCTATAAAGACCACTTTTTCTATTTCCCCCATATTAGGGCGACCAGTAGTATGGTATTTGACTGCTGAAATTATGTCATAATCTTTACAAAAATAATCTACTTCAATAATTTTAGCTGCAACAGGTCCGTGTAATAATATAGGTTGTCTACGATAAAGTTCATTTATTTCAACTAAATATTTTTTTGCGCAATCAAGTAATTCATTTGGGGTTAAGTGCCTAACTATATCGTGAGCAGCCGCAGCTGTGTCACATTTAGATATATCAATACTGTAAAAAGAAGCTATATCGCATGCAAGATTACGGGTACGTAAAATATGTTCTTGGAGACCTTTTGGTAATTCTAAAATTGTTTCTTCTATTTTTGTAAGTAAGTCAGAATTCATATGCTATCCCAAAGATTTTAATTTGGTTCCAGCTGTCAGATGAAGATGCAAATGAGGGACCTCTTGACCCGCATCACTTTTCTGGTTTATTACTAACCTATAACCTGATTCAGAAACTCCCTTAGAAAATGCCATGTTCTTTGCTGCTTCAAACATTTTAAAAATAACAGGGGCAAAATCATCAGTTAAATTATCTAAATATGTGAAATGATTATTTGGAACAACTAACAGATGAACAGGAGCAACAGGATTAATATCATTTATAACAAAACAATAATCATCTTCAAACAGAATGTCTGAAGGGATTTGTTTGTTTTTTATATTACAAAATACACATTCTACTGACATATCTGTATACCCATGTACCTACTTATTAATATCATTAACTGATTGAGCAAATTTAACTATAAGAGATTCATCTTTATCGCCATTTCTCTCTACACCTGACGATACATCAACAGCCCATGGAGCTGCAATACGAATTGCTTCCGAAACGTTATCTGCGGTCAGGCCCCCTGCAAGCATAAAGTCATATTTCTCAGATATTCCTTTTAATATGTTCCAATCAAAAACCTTACCAGTTCCACCTAACTTACCTTCTTCAAAACGATCTAAAAGAGGAATAGCACCCGATTTAACAGTTTTATCTAGAGATAAATTAAGTAAATCTATAACTTCATTATCATTCAAATTTGTCGGAACTTTTATTTGTTTGATAATACGTGCTTTGATATCTGACCAATAATCTGAATCTTCATCTCCACAAAGTTGAACATAATCAAGTTCACATCGCGACACTATTTTATTAACATCTTCAATTGCTTGATTAGCAAATAAACCTACTAAAGAAGGTGATCCAAATGAAATATTTTTCTTGTACTCCGATATTAATACTTCTGCATGGTCAATTGAGATATTCCTTCTTACATTTGGTACAAATACAAATCCCAAAAATGCTGCTCCTGACTGAGTAGCTGTGATGGCACTATTTAAATCTTTTATCCCACAAATTTTAAAAAAAGTCATGTCAATTCCTTAAGAGACAGAGCCGGATCTCCTGATCGCACTAATGACTCCCCTACTAAAATCGCACCTGCACCAGCTTTATGCATGCGAACCACATCATCTTTAGTAGAAATACCACTTTCACTAACAACTACTTTTCCAGTAGGAACTAAAGGAGCCAATTGTTCTGTAACAATCAAATCAGTTTTAAAAGTGTGCAAGTCTCTGTTGTTAATGCCAATAATGTCAGCATTACATTCAATAGCTATTTCTAATTCGGATTCTTTATGTATTTCAACCAAACATTGAAGCCATAAACTAGAAGCAATATCCATAAACTCCATAATCTGATTTTTATCTAACATAGCTACAATTAACAAAATGGCATCAGCTCCAAAAGCTTTTGCTTCATATATCTGATATGGATCAAATATAAATTCTTTCCTAAGCAGTGGAATGCCTTTAGGGTAAGTAACGGATCTGGCAACCTCTAAATCGTCTATAGAACCTCTAAAATGATCTTCATTAGTTAATACTGAAATAGCCGCAGCCCCATTATCTGCATATATAGATGCCAAATCTTTAGCCTCTATATCTGGATCAAATAACCCTTTAGATGGAGAGGCTCTCTTAATTTCAGCAATGAGTCTAATCCCGTTCCCCATTAATGCCCCTGCAAAATTCAAAGGTTTATATTTAGGATCGACCATGTTTTTCAAAGAAGTGATGGGTATCGATTTCTTAGCATCAGAAACTCTATCCTTCTTGACTCGAACGATCTCCTTTAAAATATCAGGAGAATCTGAATTAATCATTTACTAATCCTTAGTTAATTGCACATATTTTTCCAATTTGTTTAAAGCTTCTCCTGAATCTATTGATCTAATAGATTCTTGAATACCATTTTGGATATCTGGCACAATTCCCAAACAGAATAACGCTACCGCACTATTCATAATCACTATATCTCTAGAAGGACCTTGTTCTGAACCAGACAAAATATTTCGAATGATAAGAGCACTCTCAGAAGAGTCTTTCGCCTTTATATTTTCTATAGGTGATCTTGAAAACCCAAATTCTTCAGGTGATATTTCCATTTTAATTATTCCAGAATCATCTAATATCCATAATATCGAATCTCCTGAAACAGTAATCTCGTCTAATCCATCTTTACCATGAACTATCACTGCTCTCTTAGTTCCCAATCTACGTAATACATTTGCCATTAATTCTCCAACATTAGGATTAGATACTCCTATCATCTGATTAGACGCTCCAGCAGGATTAGTCAATGGACCTAATATGTTAAAAACTGTTGGAATTGCAATTTCTCTTCTAGGCGAAGCAGCAAATCTCATAGAAGGATGGAAATTCTGGGCAAACATAAATCCAAAACCCGCATCTTGAATACACCTTTTTACTTTATCAGGCTCTAATGTGATTTGAGCTCCAAGAGCTTCAAGGACATCCGCGCTACCAGAAGATCCTGACATCGCTCTATTACCATGTTTTGCAACTTTAGCCCCAGCTCCTGAAGCAACAAATGCTGAAACAGTAGAAATATTAAAAGTTCCAGAATGATCCCCTCCCGTACCACATGTATCTAAAAGGTCATCACCGGGGATATCAACTTTCAAAGATTTAGACCTCATAGAAGACGCCATCCCGGCAACTTCATCAATAGATTCGCCTTTCAGTTTTAATGCTACTACAAAAGCTCCAAATTGAGCAGGAGTAGCTTCGCCTTCCATAATTTCATTCATAGCATATTCTGATTCTTCAAAAGTCAGGTCTATTCCATTAACTAACTTATTTATTGATTCTTTAATCATAATTTATCCTTTATCAGTAAGTATCAAAAATAAAATTTGAAAGGATTTCTTTTCCAAACTCAGTCATAATAGATTCAGGGTGAAATTGTATTCCATAAACAGGATCTGATTTATGGCGAACACCCATAACTATGCCGTTATCAGTCCAAGCTGTAACTTCTAATTCATTAGGCAATGTGTCTTTGTAAATCATTAACGAATGATACCTAATAGCTTTAAATGGACTAGGGATTCCCTTAAACAAACCTTCTCCTGTGTGATGAATCAGTGAAGTTTTTCCATGCATTATTTCCCCTGCCCCGCCTACAACACCACCATATGATTCACCAATACATTGATGTCCAAGACAAACTCCTAGAATTGGAATACTAGATCCGAATTTAGATATAACATCAGTTGATATTCCAGCTTTATCAGGAGTACAAGGTCCAGGAGATATGACTACCTTGCTAGGAGCTATTTCACTTATTTCTTCAAGAGTTATTTTATCATTGCGTACAACTTTAACTTCAACTCCTAATTCAGACATGTACTGGTATAAGTTGTACGTAAAACTATCATAATTATCAATCATAAGAATCATAGCGACTCCTCAACAGAAGATTCAGCGGCATCTAGAGCTCTCATTAAAGCACCTGCTTTATGAACAGTTTCATTAAATTCAGATTCAGGATCACTGTCAAACACAATTCCCCCACCAGCTTGAATATGAGCGCAACCATTTTTCATTACTAAAGTTCTGATTGTAATACATGTATCCATATTCCCTGAAAAATCAAAATATCCAATAGCTCCTGCATATGGACCTCTCCTGTCATTTTCAAGTTCTGCAATAATTTCCATAGCTCTTATCTTAGGTGCCCCTGATACTGTACCCGCCGGAAAACAGGCCCTAAAGGCGTCATAATTAGAATATTCAGGTGCTAACTTCCCTTCCACATGAGACACAAGATGCATCACGTGCGAATATCGTTCAATTGCCATAATATCTGTTGCTTTAACAGTTCCGGGCTCACTAACCCTTCCTACATCATTCCTACCTAAATCTAAAAGCATTGTATGCTCAGCTATTTCTTTTTCATCTGATTTTAAGTCTTGTTCCAATTTAACATCTTCTAGTTCATTAGATGATCTAGGTCTAGTACCTGCTATAGGATGAGTAGCAATTATTCCATTCTCAACTTGAACAAGCATCTCTGGAGATGCACCAACTATCTGAAAGTCATCTAAATTCAAATAATACATATAAGGTGAAGGATTAATAGTTCTCAATGATCTATATACATGAAAAGGGTGAGCAGAAGTCTGTTTGGAAAATCGTTGCGAAACTACAACCTGAATTACATCTCCCTGAAAAACATATTCTTTTGATTTAAGGACCATATCTTGATGATAATTTGGAGCCATATTGGATTGAACTTGAGTATTAGTAGAACCTGAAGACCTTGGTATTCGCATGGGATCTAATGGTTTATTTAATCTTTCTACAACTAAATCAATTTTTCGAGTAGCTTCCAAATAAGATTCTTCTAAATTCCCCTCAACATGCGCTAGACTGACGACTTGAATTTTATGTCTAACATGATCAAATACTAAAAATGTTTTTGTAATCATTAAAATTGATTCAGGTAATTCTAATGGATCATTTTCTGCCATAGGCAAGTCTTCAAAATATCTTACCGTTTCATAACCTAAATACCCCACTGCACCCCCATAGAATCTCGGTAGGTCTTCAGAGTCAACAAGCTTATATTTTGAAAGGAGTTCCTCCACCAAAACTAGCGGATCTACTTCACCATCTTTTTGATTCTTACCCGTCACTATAATAGATTCAGGTTCAGTACCTATAAAACTATATCTAGCAATCTGTTCTCCTCCTTCAACACTTTCCAACAAAAATGAATAAGGGGCTTTTGCAACTTTTAAATACACTGAAACCGGAGTTTCTAAGTCAGCATCTATTTCTTTATAAACAGGAATAAGATTTCCTCTCGAAAGAAGGGCTTGGGCATCAGATAAAGATGGGGTGTACATAATCATAGTCTCCTTTGAATATCATTACGGGAAGAGTAATCCCATCTTATCTTTAACTGATTTAAGTTTATTAGAAGCTAAATCATTAGCTTTCTCCGCACCTACTTTAAGTAATTTATCTAATTGTGATGTATCACTTACTAATTCTTGATATTTATTTCTAATAGGAGTTAGTTCATCGATGACAATTTCTGCAACTGTTTTCTTTAAATCTCCATATCCTCTTGCAGATTCGAAATCTTTAAGAACTTCTTCTTCAGACCTCTTGGTAATACTTTTATAGATACCTAAAAGATTATTTACTCCCGCTCTTGAAGGATCCTCGGAAAAAACAATCTCGTTAAATGAGTCCGTCACTGCCCTCATAAAAGATCTTTCAATTTCTTTTGGGTCATCTAATATACGAATAGCATGGCCTCGAACGTGTGAGTAACTCTTAGACATTTTTACATTAGGGTCATTTAATCCCATTACCCTTCCGGCAACCTCTGGGATAACAGGATCTGGAATAATAAATGTATCTCCATATATTCTATTAAACCGAGCAGCAATATCCCTAGCAAGTTCAACATGCTGTTTTTGATCATCTCCTACAGGAACTTCGTCTGCATCATAGAGCAATATATCCCCTGCCATTAGAACTGGATAGTCAAGTAATCCAACCGACACTCTTTCTTGAGATTGAGATTTATCTTTAAATTGTGTCATCCTTTCTAACCATCCGATAGGAGTTACACAATTTAATAACCAACAAAGCTCTGCATGAGCAGGCACATGACTTTGAACAAAAAGAGTAGATTTATCGGGGTTTATACCAGATGCAAGCAATATGGCGGCTAATTCTCGTGTATGCTGCTTTAAAGAATCAGGATCCGGAGTTACTGTTAAAGCATGTAGATCAACAATGCAAAAATAATTGTCTTTCTCTTCTTGTCTGTCAACCCAACCCTTAAAGGCTCCTAAGTAATTTCCTAGTTGTGGATCACCACTTGGTTGCACTCCACTGAGAACAACTTTTTTCTTATCCATTAAATACTCCGCAATAAATAAATTTTGATAATTTGCCCTAAATAGGGGCGAATCATAAAATCCGCGGTACCACCCTAATTCTCCGTCAGGTTCTCGGAGCACTCATTTCATGACATTAACTAAAACCTAGGTCCATTCATCTACCATTCGTACACCGGTTCACAGCTAATTCCGGCTCTCTGAGTAGAATTAGGTAGAATACTATTCCTAAACAATGCCTCAATAATATTATTTTCAATATCTAGTATATATTAGAGTGGAGAATTGTATAGTAATACATAGTTCAAATTTTGAAATTTTCATATATAACAATCGGGAGCAAATATGAATGTGTTAATTATGGCAGCAGGATCACTGGGAGGATATATTGGTTCTGAAATATCTAAATCTAAAAGTCATAATGTAACGCTCATAGCAAGAAATCAACATCTTAAAAAAATACAAGAAAACGGACTAGTCGTTAAAAGTGTAACTTCTGGCAATTATATATGTAATGCAGAAGCTTATGAAAAGCCTATAGAAAATTATAAAGCCGACTTAATTTTATATTGTGTTAAATCTTATCAAAATCTCCAAGCAATACCAGTAATAAAAAATAGTGCACACTCTGACACTACGATACTTACATTGCAAAATGGAATTGGTAGCGGAAAGTTTCTTGCTTCACACTTTGATGCAAATAATATAATTTTAGGCTCAGCATACATAGATGCTAGTACTTTAGATTATGGGATCATAAAAGAACATGGAGGAGATTGCAAAATATTTTTTGGGAATTATCAAGGGAATAATAATTACCATACAGAAAAAATCAAAGAGGCATTAAAATCTACAAATATAAAATATCACTTATCAAAAGAAATATTAACAACAATATGGGAAAAATTAATATTTATATCTGGTTTAAGCGGTATGACCTGCATAACAAATTCAACTTTTGAAGAAGTCTTATCTTACGAGCAAACAAGACATATGACCAAATCATTGATTACTGAAACATACAATGTCGGTATAAAATCTGGAATAAAATTAGACAAATCCATTACAGAAAATACTATGAAATATTTTATAGATTTCAAATCTGAATTAACCTCATCCATGCATCAGGATTTGATAAATGGAAATCAACTAGAAGTTGAGTCTATTAATGGTGCTATTAGCAAGATAGGCAAACTTTACGATGTATCAACACCCATTAATGACATCATAAACGATTGCTTGTCTTTAATAAACAATCGTAGAAAATAAGGAGATACAATGAGCTATTTTTATAATGCAGATAACCTATCCTCAAAACAATTGGCGGAAGGAATTAATCTAAAAACCCTATGGGGTAAAAATATAATGATGAGCCTAGTAGAAATGGATGCTAATTCAGAAGTTCCAAAACATTCTCACCCACATGAACAAGCAGGAATAGTATTAGAAGGAGAGTTCGAATTTATCATAGGTGACGAAAGCAAAATAATTAAAAAAGGCGAATTTTATATTATCCCAGGCAATATAGAACATAAAGTTATAGTGGGAAACGCACCTTCAGTAGCGTTAGACATATTCTCCCCACCAAGGGAAGAATATAAGAGCGAATCTGTAAAATATAAGCTTTCCTAGTGACACAAAATACAATAATGTATCACTAGGAAATTAAATCAATTAAGCTCCGTATCTCACATCTGCATTAGGATCACTATAATCTACACCTTTTGTAGCCCAAAATATTTTTGCAATTTCATCTACAGCATCAACTAATTTTTTAGCTGAATCTGAGCTAACACCTTGTTTATTAGCACCAGCTAGTTTATTAGCATTCCAAAATAAATTGTGCAAATCAGGATATGATTCCAAATGTTCTGGTTTAAAATAATCTGACCAAAAAATATTTAATTCATTTTTAACTGATTGGGCATGTTCTTCTTTAACAGCGACATACCTAGAATAAGTATTAACGTCTTCACTTGAATCAAGAGCTTCAATTCGTACTGCCATTTTCAATACAGTCTGAGCACTAATTTTAGCAGTTATAGGATCGTATATACCGCAAGGGATATCACAGTGTGCTTGAGCTTCATTTAAAATTTTCATATTTCCTTCCTTATTTAAAATCAAACGTGATTTATAATATGTGAACATTTACAAGATAAACAGCCTATTTAAAACGATACATAAATAATATGTAAACCGCAAGACAAGATACATTTTTAGATAGAATTATAAGTAAGAATTTTGAATTATGTTCCAAATAATTAAAATTAAAAACAGGAGTATGGAACCTAATTTTCATAATAACGATATAATTTTGGCGAAAAACTGGGATACTTCAAAGTCCCTAAAAAGAAAACAAGTGGTAATAGCAAAATTATCTGACGAGTATATTATAAAAAGAATAATAGGTCTCCCTAAAGATAAAATACTGATATCAGAAGGAAGTATATTTATAAATCGAACTCCTTTTGATGAGCCATATCTAGATGGCTTACCCAAAACTTATGGAACAGAAAAAATAGAATATACTATTCCAGATGATCATGTATTTTTAATAGGAGACTACAGAAACTATTTTCATGCTGTAGATAGCCGAAAATTAGGTCCAGTACACATCTCAAAAATTATAGCAATTTCTATTTTAAAGTTATGGTCTAACAAGTAATGGCTGTAAAGATTGTAATATTCCAAAAATTTGCATAAAATCTATGAACATAAGATATTGACGAGGGTTATAGTGGATAATCAAGTAACAATTTACACACATCCTGATTGCACATACTCTGAAGCTCTAAAAGATGAATTAAAAGAAGACGGAATCGATTACAAAGAATTGGATTTGTCAATTAATCCAGAATTATGGAGCAAAGTTGTAGAGCTAACAGGTGGAGAAAAAATAACACCTGTGATGGTGACAAATGACTCTGTCGAAGTTGGTTTTCACGGGGTAGGCTGAAGTTACTGATTTCTAGGTCGTGAACCTAATAATCAACTCAACATTTTGGGTCTACAAACAAGTAACCCTTCTTCTTTTTCGATTTTTAATGCGAAATCAAAAGAATCCACATTAAGGCAAAAATCTAAATCTTCTATCGGCCAATGAGGAGTTTCAGGATTACCGTATTTTTGTGATTCCTCACCTGACAAAACAAGGTTCTTTACTGATTGAATGTTAGGTTTTCTCCCTTGCAGCAAATTCCTAATAAATAAAGCACATAACTCATCTTCATCTGATCTGACTGTAGCCTCTAGTCCCATTGCTACCAAAGTGACCAAATTAGGGGAATGAGATGAAATGATTTCTGCAGTAGCTGATGCCACTGCAAATGATCCGCCAAAAATCATATCTGCTTTAGTTGCTGAAGCAACTCCTACAGTCCCTGCCCTAGTCGATTGAATTATGGTCTTGCCGGAGAAATCTAAATCAGCAATTTCTGAAGGTGAATTCCCAAAATCAAATCCATCTGGTTTTTTCCCCGAAACTTCCCCCATTAGAATATCTCCAAAACCAAGTTTTTTTAACTCAATAGCTTCTTCAATAGTAGCAACTAATATTATTTTCTCAGCACCGTTACTAAATGCCACAGCTTCTGTAGTAAAACATCGAAATACGTCAATAATTACGACTATTCCTTTTGAATTCTTAGATCCGTTTAAAAGACTATCAACAACTATATCCATAGCAAAATTTTATTCTCTAAACTCTAAAGGCAATGAAAACACAATATTCTCTTCTTCCCCACCCATTTTGATTACCTTATCTGGATTCAAATAATCAATAATTTCATGGACAAGATTATCTGGTGTAGATGCACCTGACGTTATTCCAACATTTGACACGTTTAACAACCAATCTGGATTCAAATCTTTTAAACTATTTATTAAATATGCATCAACACCCTTACTTTCTGCAACCTCTCTAAGCCTATTGCAATTAGAACTATTTTCCGCCCCAACAACTAAGAATAATTCCACAAATTCCGATATTTCTTTAACCGCATTTTGCCTATTAGTTGTTGCGTAACATAAATCATTCCTAACAAGTACATCATCAAATTGTGTGCCAATATCATCTATAACACGGCGAGTGTCATCTACAGACAATGTAGTTTGAGTAAGAACAGTTACAGGAGTATCCGGATCCCAGTCAGGAATTTCGTAGTTGATTCTATCATCAATGAGAGACATTTCTGTTTGCCCCATGGTTCCTTTAACTTCTTGATGACCCTCATGTCCTACTAGAATCAATTTTCGCCCATCTTTATCATATTTTTTTGCTTCATTATGTACTTTAATCACTAAAGGACAGGTAGCATCAACAATTTGTAGGCTCCGAGCTTTAGCTTTTAAAAAATCTTCTGGAGGAGAGCCATGTGCAGAGAATACCACTCTAGAACCTTCAGGTATCTCATCTACATCTTCAACAGTTATGGCTCCTCTAGATTCCATTTCCTCAACAACATGTGGATTATGGACAATTTGATGTTTAACGTACACGGGAGGGCCATATTTATCGAGTGCAAGCTGAACTAAATCAATAGCACGTACAACTCCTGCACAAAATCCTCTTGGAACTCCTAGATATACTTTCATGTAATCCTCATATATTTTAAGTTTCTCATAACATGATCTCAAATATTGACACTTCAATCAAACATATTGATATTGAATATTTATTGAAACGTCTAGTTAGTGTTTCAATAAATATGTATACTAACTTGTAGTAATTTTAATGGAGAGTAATTTCATGAAACTCGCTCAGAGAATGAGTAGGCTTGGAACCGAGACAGCTTTTGAAATTTTAGCTAAAGCACAAAAATTAGAATCCCAAGGAATGGATATAATACATCTGGAAATTGGTGAACCGGATTTCCAAACTCCTGAAAATATAAGGGATGCTGGCAAAAAAGCTTTAGATGACGGATACACTTCATATAATCCATCTCCTGGATTCACAGATTTGAGAGAGGCTATAGCTGATGAAATATCATCTTCAAGAGCTATAAATGCAACATCAGATAACGTGATTGTTACACCTGGCGGAAAGCCTATTATGTTCTTTGCTATTATGGCGCTAATTGATCGAGGAGATGAAGTACTATACCCCAATCCTGGGTTTCCTATATATGAATCAATGATTGAGTTTTGTGGAGGAACAGCCGTTCCAATGAGATTATATCCTGACAAAGATTTTGGGATAGATGTAGATGAAGTTAAGTCTCAAATAACTGATAAAACAAAGATGCTTATCATTAATTCGCCCAATAACCCTTGTGGAAGCATTTTATCAGAAACAGATTTAGAAGCCTTAGCTGATATAGCAAAAAAACACGACCTAATAGTCTTATCTGATGAAATATATATAAGATTACTTTTTGAAGGGAAACATCAAAGTATCACCAAGTTTCCTGATATGTTAGAAAGAACAATAATCCTCGACGGATTTTCCAAAACATATGCAATGACTGGATGGAGGCTAGGATATGGATTGTTCCCTAATAATCTTGTAGAACCAATATCACGTCTTATTACCAATAGTGTTTCTTGCACATCAAGTTTTAGTCAGATAGCAGCAATAGAAGCAATTAAAGGCTCTCAATCTGAATCAAATAAGATGGTGGCGGAATTTAAAGCCAGAAGGGATATTATAGTTTCAGGATTAAATGACATTCCCGGCATTGAATGTCCCATCCCTAAAGGTGCATTTTACGCATTTCCAAATGTAGAAAAAACTGGAATGAGTAGTTCAGATTTTGCTTCAAATTTGCTCACTGAAACGGGTGTAGCTTTACTAGATGGTGAATCCTTTGGACAATACGGAAAAGGGCATATCAGAATATCTTTTGCTAATTCAAGAGCGAATTTATCAGAAGCAGTAAGTCGTATTCGTAAATTCGTAAATAAGTAACCTATATCAATAACATATATAATTTCGTTGATTAGGTCGGTTAATCGAAAGAGACTATAATATATTTCGATTAATCATATGGAGTTACTTAGTGGCTACTTTAAGGATATCTCTGGCACAAATAAATACCTCAGTAGGGGATATAAGCGGGAATGTAGATAAAATTGTATTTTATCTACAAGAAGCACGGAAATTGGAATCTGACATAGTAGCTTTTCCAGAATTAGCTATAACCGGATATCCTCCCGAAGATTTATTACATAGATCCCAATTCTTAAAATCTAATATCGTCGCCATGCAACAAATAGTAAAAGAATCTAAAGACATTGTAGTTATATTTGGGTTTGCTGACTCCGATGGATCAAACTTATACAATTCTGCTGCATTAGCTTTTAATTCAAAAATAATTGGAGTGCATAGAAAACATTTACTTCCTAATTATGGAGTTTTTGATGAACAAAGATATTTCAGTAGTGGTAACACTTGTGATGTTTTCAAAATTGATGACACAAAAATAGCAATAAATATATGTGAAGATATTTGGAGTGACAACGGGCCTTTAAATACCCAATCAAATAATGGGGCTTCACTTATCATAAATATAAATGCTTCTCCCTTTCATATCGATAAAAGGATAACTCGAGAGAAAACAATCATTAATCAGGCTATTAAAAATAACGTACAAATAGCATATGTCAATCAAGTCGGCGGGCAAGATGAACTAGTTTTTGATGGCTCCAGTATGATTGTAGATAACAACGGCAAAATTAAAAGTAGAGCTAGTCAATTTAGTGAAGATCTAATAACACATGATGTGAATATTAAGAACCCAAAATCTATTACTACTGATATAGATAATGATAAAAACACATTTTACATACCAAAATATATATCTGAAAAATCAACGAATATAACTACAAAATTAACTAACCCTATTGCCCCAATCGAAGAAATTTATCAAGCACTAGTCATAGGTACACAAGACTATGTTTATAAAAGTGGATTCAAAAAAGTTATTATCGCTCTATCTGGCGGTATAGATTCAAGTTTAGTAGCAGCCATAGCAGTAGAATCGTTCGGGAAAGATAATGTTACAGGCATATCCATGCCTTCAGAATTTTCATCAGAAGGTAGCAAAACAGATGCTTATAAATTATCTGAAAATTTAGGTATAAATATAAAAACGATACCTATTAACGACATTTTTAATCTCATGCAAAAATCTCTACAGCCAATGTTCAATAATTTACCTTGGGATGTAGCTGAAGAGAATATACAATCTAGGATAAGGGGAAATATCATTATGGCTTTATCCAATAAATTTAATTCAATGGTATTGACTACTGGTAATAAAAGCGAAATGGCAGTTGGTTATGCCACAATATATGGAGATATGGCCGGAGGTTTTTCTGTTATAAAAGATGTGCCTAAGTTAAAAGTCTACGAACTATGTAATCATATCAATAATAAAGAAGGCAAAGAAATAATTCCTTCGTCCATAATTGATAAACCCCCAAGTGCAGAATTGAGGCATAATCAACAAGATACTGACAGCCTCCCACCATATGAAATTTTAGATGCTATATTAGAAGAGTATATTGAAAATGATTCTAGCTATGAAGATATTATTAATTCTGGGTTTGATGCAAATGTAGTGTCTAAAATAATAAATCTAGTAGACAAAACTGAATATAAAAGACGCCAATCTGCACCAGGAGTTAAAATAACAAATAAAAATTTTGGCAGAGATCGACGAATACCCATAACTAATAAATATTCTCCATTTGAGTCAAAGGATACTTATTAAAATGATTAACAAAGACAGAATCATAAAAACCTTTTGTGAAATTGTTGCTATTGACAGTCCGTCTGGAGAAGAAGAATCTATGGCCATAGATGTGACTAATAGACTTGAAAATTTTGGTTTCTCCGTAATAAGAGATGATTACGGAAATGTCATAGCTTCCGACGGGAGAGAAAATCCTATATTGCTATCAGCTCATTTAGACACTGTTGAACCGGGAAGAGGTATCACTCCTATAGTAAAAGATGATCAAATAGTATCAGATGGTACTACCATTCTAGGTGGAGATTGCAAAGCAGGAATTGTAGCTGTGTTTGAAGCATTAGAATCTATGCTGGAGGACGGGATTCCCATGCGGCCTGTTGAACTCGTATTTACTCGAGAAGAAGAACTTGGTTTAGTAGGAGCCCGAAATTTGGATATGTCTACACTTAAGTCAAAACAAGCCATAATATTTGATGGTGAAGGCCCTGTAAATCAAATTACGTCATCAAGCCCCACATACATTGGGTTTGATATAAATATAACTGGCAGAGCTGCCCATGCAGGCGCAGAACCAGAAAAAGGGTTATCTGCAATATCAATAGCAGCAGACATTATAAGTCAATTACCACAAGGCAGATTAGACAATAACACCACATTCAATATTGGAAATGTAGAAGGAGGTTCTACTCGCAATACAGTACCAGAAAACACACTGATTACCGGGGAATTTAGAAGTACGAATTTAGAAAAACTAGATAACATAAGGGAACAGATTGATAATGTTATCAATAAGGTACAGAAGAAATATCCAGAAGCAGTATTAGAATCTCATATGCACACTAGCTTTGAAACTTATACTTTAGAGCCTGACGATCCTGCAACACAAACAGCCAGTGAAGCTCTTGAAAAAATAGGTCTTCCTCCAGTCATGAAGCCTTCTGGAGGGGGTACAGATGGGAATGTATTTAGAAATCGTGGAATAAGTTCTGTTGTTGTAGGAATGGCAGTTCATGGCATGCATACTGTAAGAGAATATGTAAATATTCCAGACTTAATTGACACAGCACATTTTTGTGAGTCTCTTCTTAGAGAAGATACAAATTAAAATGAAAGTTAAATTACTATATGGGAAAAATGGGTTACCTGTATCTTTACCAGATAAAACTCAAATAATAGAGCCTATTTTTATAGATAAACTAAAAAATGAGTTAGATTCTATAAAAAAATCAATTATGAATCCCATATCTGGAATAAACCTAAAAAAATCAATTTCAAAATACAACACCATTGGAATAAGTGTATGTGATATTACTCGCCCTATGCCCATCAAAAAAGTATTGCCGGTGGTACTTTCAGAATTATCCGAAATAAATCCACAAAATATAAAAATATTTATAGCTAATGGAACCCATAGAGAATGTACAGATTCAGAATTAGAAAATATGTTAGGGAAAGATATATTTAAGGCAAAGTATCAAATAATAAACCATGATGCATTTAATGAAGATAGGATAACCAATTTAGGCAATACTACATCTGGAGTTCCTAATATCCCTAAATAGTGAATGGTTAGATTGTGATTATAAAATAACGATCGGCCTCGTTGAACCTCATTTTTTTGCAGGATTTAGCGGAGGGCCTAAAATGATAGCACCAGGGTTGGCCGGATTTAAAACAATCATGCAATTACACAATGCGAAAATGATTGAATCCCCCAATGCAATATGGGGAATAACAGACAATAATCCTATCCACTCTACGATACGTGAAATAGCAACCTTACATCCTTCAAACTTCTCGATTGACGTTACGATAAATAAAAACCATGACATAACAAGTGTCCATTCAGGAAATATGTTTGATGTTCATAAACATGCCATCAAATTTGCTTATAAATCAGCAATGAGAGAAGTAAATCAAAAGTTTGATATTGTAATAACTACCAATAGTGGATATCCATTAGATATGAATCTTTATCAAACTATAAAGGGGATTTCTGCAGCGTCCCAGATTGTAAAAGACAATGGATCTATTATATGTGCTTCAGAATGTTCTGATGGGTTCCCAGATCATGGAGAATACAAAAAAATGTTAACGTCAGTTAAATCACCAGATGAACTATTAACTCTCATTAAAAATGCTAAGCATGAAAAACGAGATCAATGGCAAGTCCAAATACAAGCTCAAATAATGCTGAGATCTAAAATCTATTTAAAATCTGACTATTTAACAGATAGCGAAATAGAAAAGGCACATTTAATACCTATAAAAAATGTGTCAAATAAAGTTAAGGAATTGATGGATTTAAGTCCTGAATCCAATATATGCGTATTGCCTGAAGGGCCTCAAACAATGCCAATTTTAGTAAAATAATTTCTGGGGAGACAACTTGTTTAAATTAGCTGTCTCCCCAAAGTATTAACTTACCTTTACAGTTGCTCCTGCTTCTTCTAAAGCTTTCTGCATCTCATCAGCTTCTTCCTTCCCAACACCTTCTTTGACAGCAACAGGCGAACTTTCAACAAGTTCTTTAGCTTCTTTCAGACCTAATGAAGTCGCTGCTCTAACAGCTTTAATAACATTAATCTTACTTTCACCAAAACTTTCTAAGGTAACAGTAAATTCATCCTGCTCTGCAGCTGCACCAGCATCTGAAGCACCGCCTGCAGCAGGAGCCGCAGCAACAGCAACAGGAGCCGCAGCAGTTACTCCAAATTCTTCTTCCAAATCTTTAACAAGAGATGCTAGTTCGACCACTGGCAAAGCTTTTATCCCTTCTAAAATTTCATCTTTTGTAATAGCCATTTTCCTCTCCAAATTTTTTATAATTTAAAATATATATTTAATAAAATTAATAATCATTAAGCTTCTGGTTCTTCAGTTTTCTCTTCTTCCGGTGTTTCTACTGACGCTT
>CETH01178029.1_pt1 | contig 61116 bp, 61 predicted proteins | sample 361461 | NCBI WGS metagenome assembly CETH01 (sample SAMEA2622695, study PRJEB7988) | marine metagenome | isolation source: saline water (ENVO:00002010), including | reverse complement strand
TTGAATTAATAGCAAGAGGTGGCAAAAAAGATATTCATTCTCTTAACTTTCCACTTGTCCCCAGCCCTCCTTGGGAATTAGTTCATGCGTTATCAACAATTATGAATAGGGATAGAAAAATATTGATTAAAGACTGGTACGAGGGATTGTATGAGTTAGGTGATGAAGAGCTTCAATTACTTAATGAAAAAAACAAAAGAGTAGACTTGTCAGCACTAAAAAAGGAATTTGGAATTGATAATTTTGTACTTAATAGAGATGGTGTTGAAGCTATTAAAGCTAGAACTTATGAGCCTACTGCAAATATTCAAGGAATTATTTCTGGATATACTGGACCTGGTCACAAAACAATAGTGCCCAACGAAGCAAGAGTAAGAATAGATTTTAGATTGTTACCACATATGAATCCACAAAAGTGTATAAAAAAAATAAAAAATCATTTGATAGAAAATGGGTTTGGTCATTTAGAAATCAAAGCATTTGATGCGGCTGAACCTCCCTATAAAATATCTATAAAAGAAGATATATCCCAAGCAATCATTCAAGCAGCTGAACAAGTTTTTGGTGAAAAACCTGTTGTTAATGGTGTTTCTGCAGAAGGAACAATTTTAAAACATGTTTGGATTCCTTGTGTTTTAACTGGTTTTGCTAATCCAGGTGCTAATTTACATGCCCCCGATGAAAATATTCATGTTGAAAACTATATTAAAGGAATTAAGTATGCAGCTACAATAATGGAAAATTTCTCTAAAGAATAAAATTTAATTGATATATCTATCGTTATTATTTGTTGCTTTCATGGTTGCAACAATTGTACCTTTTGGATCTGAGGCATATTTTATAACCTTACTATCAATGGGTAAGTACAATAATTTATTGTTGTTGTTCGCTGCTTCTACTGGTAATATTTTAGGTTCAGTATTTAATTGGATTTGTGGTTATTATGTTAATTATTTCATATACAAATCTTGGTTTCCAATAAAAAAAAACATGATTATTAAGGCTACTCATATATTTCATAAATATGGTAAATGGTCTTTATTATTATCTTGGATGCCTTTTATAGGCGATCCAATAACTTTTGTTGCTGGTACTCTTCGATTTCCTTTAATTCCTTTTTTAATACTGGTATCTATTGGGAAAATAGGACGATATTTGATAATATATATGTCAATAATTTGGGCAATAAAGTTTTTTTGAAATGGAATTTAGTAATCAAATAGTTGTTTTTTTAATAGGTTTTTTTTGTGGTGTAGGTGTTTTATCGATATTATTTTATATAAAAAATCCAAAAAAAATTAATAATTCTAATGAAGATGCAAATCTTATATCTCTTAAAAATCATATGAACTCTATTCAACAATCTTTACAAAATTTTAATCTTGCTCAAAATCGTATTGAAAACACTCTTATAAGAGGTGGGGCTCAACAACAAGGTCCTTGGGGAGAGTTTGTTCTCAAAAATATATTAGATAGTGTTGGATTACGTGAAGGAGAAGAATATCAAACACAAAAAGCCTTCAGAGATAGTGATGGAAATCTTCAAAAACCAGACGTTGTTGTTCGTATGCCTGGGAATAGGGATATTGTTATTGATTCAAAAGTTTCTTTAAATGCTTGGCATGATTATTCAAATACTAAAGATGAAACTAATAAAAATGCTTATTTAAAAAAATTTTTAGATTCAGTTAAAATTTTTGTAAAAGATTTAAGTAAAGACAACTATGAAAACATTTATGAAATTAATACTGTTGACAATGTATTAATGTTTATACCTATAGAACCAGCACTTTTAACTTTGTATAACGAAGGAATAAAAATTGTGGAAGATGCTTGGCAAAAAAAAATTATAATAGTAGGCCCTTCTACACTTCCATTTTTATTAAAAGCAATAGAAAACATGTGGCGTTTAGACAAACAAACAAAAACAATTAAAGAAATTGCTGCATCTGCAACAGAAATTTATGATAAAACTGTAAGCGTTTATGACTCTTTTGTTCAGGCAAATCAATCTATTGAAAAAGCAAAAATTAAAATGGAAGAAGCAAAACAAAGACTTCAAGACGGACCGGGTAGTTTGACAACAAAAGTTAATAAAATGAAAAAACTAGGTCGCCTTAATACAAAAAAAGAGTTGCCAGATGATATGGAGAATGACATAAAATAAGAAAAAGTTCTTTATTTTATGCCAAGTTTTGACGTTGTTAGCAAATTAGACCACCAAGAAATTGATAACGCAATTGGTAATGCTACCAGAGAAATATTAAATAGATATGATTTTAAAGGATCTGATACATCTATTATATTTAAAGATAATGAAATTACAGTAATTACAGATGATGAATTAAAATTAAATCAAGTCCATGATTTGATTCTTACTCATTTTGTTCGTCGGAAAGTTGATCCATTATGTTTAGATAAACAAAATATTGAGAAAGCTGGTGGAAATAAAATTCGCAGAAACTATAAGTTAATTGAAGGTATAGAACAAACAATTGCAAAAAAAATTACAGGAGATATTAAATCTTCAAAAATCAAAGTACAAGTCAAGATAAATGGAAATGAGTTGCGAGTAGATGGAAAGAAGAAAGATGATTTACAAACAGTAATGCAAATTATTAAAGAATCAAATATTGGTATTCCTGTTCAGTTTGTTAACTTCAGAGATTAATTTAAATGATAACTTGGGAATTGATTTTAGCAATTAGCGCATATAATTTTGTTATGTATGTTACTCCAGGTCCTAATAATAGCATTTTAACTGCTTCTGGTATTAAGTTTGGATTCTTTCGCTCCATTCCCAATATTTTTGGTATACCTACTGGTCATGGTTTACAATTAGCTCTCGTATGTCTTGGTTTAGGCAGTATGTTTAGCAAATTTCCAATATTATTAGATATTTTGCGATTTGTTGGTGCAACTTATATTCTTTACTTGGCTTATAAAATGTTTGGATCACTAAATATCACTTCATCTGAAGATAAAACAAGGCCATTAAGATATTATGAAGCAATTTTATTTCAATTCATTAATCCTAAAGCTTGGGTAATTTGTATAACAGCTGTTTCTTTATTTTATCCTGAAAAAGAAAATTTGTTAGTAGGAACACTATTTATGGTAGTCATGTCTACTATTATTAACATACCATCTATAAGTATTTGGGCTTTTGGGGGAAGCGTTATTCGACATTATTTAAGTAATAATAAATTAAAGAAAATTATGGAATGGGTGTTGGCTTTGTTACTTTTAGGAACAGCTATTTCAGTTTTATTATATAAAACTTAAATCATAGGTATAGAAATTTTTTCTCCAACGCTATTATAACCTTTAATAACCGCAGCTCTTTTTGCAATTAATTTATACCAATTGAGAACATTAGGATAATTTTTTAAATTTATTTCATGTATTTCAAATCGTGCAATCCATGGCCATGTAGCAATGTCTGCAATTGAATATTCAATTGCTAAATAACTATTTTTTTTAAGTCTTGTATCTAAAGTCTCATAAACTCGCTTCACATAATTTCTATATTTTTCTTCAGTATAGGGACTTTTTCCAGGGTTATAATAGAGAAATTGATGTGCTTGACCAAGAAATGGACCTACTTGTGAAATTTGAAAAAAAAACCACTCCATAGTCTGCCATTTATATTTGGATGGTATGAATTTCTTATATTTTTTTGCCAAATAAAGAAGTATTGCACCAGACTCAAAAATACTTTTATTATTTTCTTTATCTACAATAGCTGGAATTTTATTACTAGGTGATATTAATTCAAATTCTTTTGAAAATTGTTCATCTTTATTAATATTTATCCATATTGGATTATAGTCTATATCTAATTCTTCTAAAAGAATGCTTACCTTTCTTCCATTTGGTGTAGGTGCTGTATATAAATCAATCATAATTAATACTTATAGATTATATTATTATTAAATCATTCATAAAAATAATGGGCATTTAAGTGCAATGTTAATTTTGCATAAAGTTAAAAAAAATTAGCAAAAGTGATAAAGTAAAAAAACTAGTAAATGTACTTATAACAATATTTGCAGATGTTAATTCTTTAAGCGAATTATAACGAAATGCAAAATAATATGTTTGTGAGCCGCTTGGCAGAGCTGCTGCCATTGTAACAATAAAAACTAAATTTTCGTTTAAATCAAAAAAATACTTCGATAAAATGAAAGCTATCAAAGGGTGCATAAAATTTTTTAAAAAAGTCAGTAAAATTGCTATGTTAATATATTCATTAATTTTAAATTTTGCTAATGCAAATCCTAGTGATATTAAAACTGCTGTAAGTGCAAAATCTGCAAACATATCTAAATAATTATTTAAAATATTTGGCTGAGGTAATTGAAAATAATTTAATAAAATGCCAATTATGATACCTAACAAAACAATATTTTTAAATAGACCGAATATTGTTTGAATTATTATATTGATCCATTTATTTTTTCTATTCCTATAGCCTTCAATAATTAATGTTGAATAAGTAAAATGAACTAGTCCATGAAACAATACTAAAATCATATATGGCATTGAGTTTATTGAACCTAATATTGAATACATAAAAGGTATTCCAAAAGCTACGGAGTTACCAAAACATGAACTTAATCCGAAAATTGCAGCATAATCAGGTTTATAATTTAAAAATTTAATACTTAAATAAAAGGATATTGCAAAAACTAAAATACCAGATAAAAAAAATGCAAAAATCAGTCCAAAACTATTTAAATTAGGAAAGTGTATTTTCCAGAAATAAATTATTAATGCAATTGGTAGCAAAAAATTAAAACTAAAATTGTTAAAGAAGTTTACATAAATATTAGGAATTATAGAACTTTTTTTTATTAAGTAACCTATTATAACAAAGCCATAAACACTCAAAATAATTTCTAAAAGATTTATCATTTATAAAAAATAATTTTATTAAATATATTAACTTTTAAGTAATATATTATTTGGGTCATGTAGAGGTTTATCTAAAACAAAAGCCTCGTATCTTTTTTTTGCAACTTCAATTTCAAAAGTTTTATTTTTATCAAGATTAATTTTAGAATCTATATATCCAAAAGCCATATTTTTATTGTATATAAATGAAAAATTGCCAGAAGTTGTTTCTCCAACAATTTTGTTATTAAGATATATCGGTTCATCATGTAGCAATAGTGGATTGCCAGGTTTGGATACAGATAATATTAATTTTACGAATTGCTTAATTTTTGTATTTTTATTTTTTAATAGATAATTTTTACCTATAAAATCATATTCTTTTTTTAAATTAACAACAAATCCTAAACCAGCTTCATAAGGATTTTCAGCAGGAGTTATATCATGACCCCAATGTAAATATCCTTTTTCCATCCTCATAATATCTAATGCATGCCCACCTGCATGAATAAGATCATAGTTCTTTCCATGCTTAACTAATTCTAAATAAACATCTCTAGATATGCCAATAGGAATATAAATTTCCCATCCAAGTTCACCAACAAAAGATAATCTTTGGAAAATTATGTTACTTTTATTAAATTTAATTTCTTTTGCATTTCCAAACTTAAAATCATTTGTTGAAAAATGCTCTCCAAATACATCACTAAGAAGTTCTCTACTTTTTGGTCCAAAGATTCCTAAACAAGCTAAATCTTCAGTAATATCAAGTAAAGTTGTATCATCACTAAGATTCTTTATAATATGTTTTTTATCATGTTCTCTAACTGATGATCCTGTAACTATCCGAAAAATATTTTCTTTGATACAAGTAACTGTTATATCAGCTACAATTCCTCCATTTGAATTTAACATTTGTGTGTATGTAGTTTTGCCATTATCATTTTTGATATTGTTACAACATAAACGTTGCAAATCTTCAAAGGCAGATTTACCTTTAATTTCAAATTTTGCAAAAGCTGTAAGATCAAATAAACCAACATTTTTTCTTGTATTAATTGTTTCATACTTCGCTGACTCATACCAATTTTGGTACCCATAACTATATTCATACTCAGGTTTATTTCCATTAAGTGCATACCACATTGGTCTTTCAAAACCAGCTACTTGACCAAAACAAGCTCCCTTATTTTTTAAATCATCATGAAAAGGAAGAAGCTTTTGATTCCTTGAGGTTTTTAATTGTTTGTAAGGCCAATGCATAGCATATAGATTTCCCAAAGTTTCAGTTACACGTTCAGTAATAAATTTTGTTTCTGAGTGAAATTTTTCAAATCGTGTTATATCCAAAGAAAACAGGTCATCATTTACTTCACCATTTATCATCCATTCTGCAGTAACTTTTCCAGCACCACCTGAGCTAACAATTCCTATACTATTAAAACCACAGCAAACAAAAAAATTTTTAACTTCTGGCGTTTCACCTAATAGATAATTAGTATCTGGAGTAAATGACTCTGGACCGTTAAAAAATTTTCTTATACCTACTTTTTCTAAAGAAGGTATTCTATTCATTGCTTTTTGCAAATATGGTTCAAAGTGATCAAAATCTTCTGGAAGTTCACCAAAAGAGAAATCATCTGGAACTTTGTAAGTGTTTGTAAATGCTGGTCTTGCATTAGGCTCAAATAGACCTACTAAAAGTTTACCCGCATCTTCTTTTAAATATAAACAATTATTGTAATCTCTTAACACAGGGAGAGAATTTTGTATTTCATTCATTGGCTCACTTAAAATATAAAAATGTTCATTTGGATAAAGAGGTATACTTACCCCAACTTCAGCAGCTACTTGTCTTGACCACATTCCTGTTGCTAAAACAATATATTCGCACTCAATTTTCCCGTAATCTGTTTCAATTCCCTGAATTTTACCATTTTTAACTAATATTTTTCTCACTGGACATTTTTCAAAAAATTGAGCACCATTTTTTTTTGCTGATTTTGCTAGTACGCTTGTTACACCAACCGGATCGGCTTGACCATCTTGAGAAATGAAAACTCCCCCAACAACATCTTGAGTATTAATTAGAGGATAAATTTCTTTTATTTCTTCTTTTGTTACTTCTTTAGCTTCAACATTAAATCTTTGTGCAAATGTGAGCTGTCTTTTAAGTTCTTCAAGACGAGCATTTGTTGTGGCTACAGTCAAAGATCCATTTTGTTTAAGACCGGTTGATAGTCCTGTCTCTTTTTCTAATCTTTTATATAAGTTTAATGAATAATTTCTTAGTCGAGTTATGGTTGCGGATGATCCTAGTTGACCAATGAGACCAGCAGCATGCCAAGTAGTACCAGATGTGAGTTGATCACGTTCCAAGAGCACAACATCTTTCCAACCAAATTCTGTTAAATGATATGCAACAGAACAGCCAGCAACACCTCCACCAATTACGACAACTTTTGCTGATTTTGGAGGGATATTATTCATATAAATTTATAGATAAAGCTTTTCTTTATGAGTTTCAAAATATTTATTTAACACTTCAGTACTAATTTGATTAATTTTAGCTGGATTCCATTGGGGGTTATGATCTTTTTTTACTAATACTGAATTGACTCCATTATCAAAGTCGTTTCTGTAAACCATTTTCTGACTTAGCTGATATTCTGTTTCTAAACATTCTTTTAGGGATTTATCTTTTGCATCATTTATTAACTTTGAAGATATAGCTAGACTCATAGGACATTTTTTGGATAAAATGTCTAAAATTTTTGATGAAAATTCAGATTGATTATTTTCCAAATTTAAGATTATTTGATTAATATCACCCTCAAAAATATTCTCTATTAAATCTATATTCTTAATTATTTCCGAATTGTGATTAATCTCAAATTTTTCTTTAATTATTTTTCCACTATTAATGAAATTATTTTTGAGTAACTCTAAATTTTCTGACTTAAAATAATTTGTTGCTAAACCTAAAAAAATTAGATCATTAACTTCTAAAATTGTTCCAGTTAATCCAATATATTTACCAACATTTTTTGGTAAATTTGATAAAAAATAACTTCCACCAACGTCAGGAAAGAAACCTATAGATGTTTCAGGCATTGCAAATTTAGTACAGTCGGTTGCAAGTCTGTGATTGCCATAAATTGATAAACCAACACCTCCACCCATAACAACACCATTCCAAATAGATAAAAATTCTTTTGGAAATTGGCTTATAGAATAATTTAATTTGTACTCAATCTTAAAAAACTCTTCTTTAGAGTTATTGTCATTTCTCGTTAAGTAAAGAGATTTGACGTCTCCACCTGCACAAAAATGTTTTCCTTCACCAATTAACAGCACTCTTTGAATATTTTTTTTTTCACTCCATTCTTGAAGTTTTTCAAAAAAAATTTTAGCCATATCAAGATTTAGCGCATTTAATGCTTTTGGGCGATTAAGTGTAATTATGCCAGTATTATTTTTTTCTAAAAAAATTATATCCATTAATTTTTTCGAAATTCTAGTACCTTGTTTGAAAGACCGACTTCTTTTGCTCTAAGTCTGTTGACCTCATCTCTTAATCTGGCAGCTTCTTCAAATTCTAATTTTGATGCATATTCATTCATTTTTTTCTCAAGATGTTTAATATATTTATCAAGATCTTTACCTACCATCTCTTTGGCATTTTCAATTTCTACAGTTACATGATCTTGTTCAGCAGTATTTTCGATTATTTCTTGTATGTTTTTCTTTATACTTATTGGAGTTATTTTGTTGATTTTGTTGTATTCTAACTGCTTAATTCTTCTTCTATTTGTCTCTTCAATTGCCTCCTTCATGCTTTTAGTAGTAGTATCAGCATACATTAATACTTTACTATCAACATTTCTTGCTGCTCTTCCAATAGTTTGAATTAAACTTGTTCTTGAGCGAAGATAGCCTTCTTTATCTGAATCAAGAATAGCCATTAATGCGCATTCAGGTATATCCAATCCTTCTCTTAATAAATTAATTCCAACTAAAATATTAAATACACCTAAACGTAAATCTCTAATAATTTCTATTCTTTCTAAAGTATCTATGTCAGAATGAAGATATCTTACCTTTAGACCTTCTTCGTTTATATATTCTGTTAGATCCTCCGCCATTTTTTTTGTTAAAGTAGTTATTAAAACTCTGTGACCTTTATCAATTGTTTTTTTGCATTCATCAACCAAATTGTCAATTTGGTGTTTTGTAGATCTTATTTCTATTGGAGGATCAATTAAACCTGTAGGTCTTATTACTTGTTCAACGAATGCACCACCTGTTTTTTCAAGTTCGTAATCACCAGGAGTAGCACTAACAAAAATTGTTTGAGGACGCATTGCATCCCATTCCTCTCTTTTTAATGGTCTATTATCAACACAACTTGGAAGTCTAAATCCATATTGTGATAAAGTTGATTTCCTTGAAAAATCTCCTTTATACATACCTGATATTTGACCGCAGGTTTGATGACTTTCATCAATAAATAAAAGTGAGTCTTCTGGAATATATTCATATAATGTTGGAGGAGGTTCACCAGGCTTTCTACCTGATAGATATCTAGAGTAATTTTCTATACCACTACAACTTCCTGTAGTTTCCATCATCTCTAAATCAAAAGTTGTTCTTTCATCAAGTCTTTGCCTTTCTAAATATTTTTTTTCTTTTTCAAAAATTTCGAGTTGTTTTTTTAGATCTAATTTAATCATAGATATAGCTTTTTTTATTGTAGGCTTTGGTGTTACATAATGTGAATTAGCGAATATTCTTATTTGATCCAACTCACCTAATTTTTCACCAGTAAGGGGATCTACTTCACTTATGCTCTCTATTTCATCACCAAACATAGATATTTTCCATGAAATATCTTCGTAATGAGAAGGAAAAATTTCTAAAATATCTCCTTTTGCCCTAAAACTTCCTCTTCGAAAATCCATATCTCTTCGTTTATATAAAAGTTCAACTAATTTTCTTATTATTATCTCTCTGCTTAATGATTGGTTCCTATCTAAAGTAAATGACATTGATGAGTAAGCATCAACTGAACCAATTCCGTAAATACATGATACAGATGCCACAATTATTGTATCTCTTCGTTCAACTAATGATCTTGTTGAAGAATGCCTAAGTCTATCAATTTGTTCATTAATAGATGATTCTTTTTCAATGTATGTGTCTGTTCTTGGAACATATGCTTCAGGGGTATAGTAATCATAATAACTAACAAAATACTCTACAGCGTTATTTGGAAAAAGATTTTTCATCTCGCCATAAAGTTGTGCTGCTAAAGTTTTATTTGGCGCCATTATTAATGTAGGCTTTTGAACTCTTTCAATAACTTTTGCCATTGTGAAAGTTTTACCTGAACCAGTAACGCCTAGAAGAACTTGTTCTTGCGCACCATCATTTATGTTTTTTACAATATTATCAATTGCTTTAGGTTGATCCCCACTTGGATTGAAATCACTGACTATTTTAAACTTTTTATTATTTTCTTTTATAATTTTATTTTTTATTAAAGTTTCACTCATTAAGAATTAATATAATCTTTTAAATAATCATATTTTTCTAAAAAACTACCATTTGATGCAATTGTAGCATTTAGTATTCTTCCGTCATCTTCTTTTAATATATATGGTATGACTTCATTGACTATTCCATCACCAAATTCATTGCTAGAGTCTCTAGGAAGTTCAGATGGTAAATTATCAACTGCCATAACTGCAATACTTCCATCTTTATTATTTGTTTCATTTAATGTACTTTTATTTACAAAAAAATTTGGATTTTCAATTGTTGAGGATCTAATTGTTGTTGGAACAGAACCATCAACATCACAAGTTATATCACCTATTATTTTCAAACTAGGAAATTTTTCTAATTCATTTTTTTCAAATATTTTTGGTGATAAAGGATCCCAATAATGAGCGCTTATATATACATCTGATTTCTCTAAGTATTGTGTGGTATTTTTTTTATAATACTTTGGGTTATTTATAAAATGATCAAGATTAAATGTATTGGTTTTATCTGATGTAACATAATCTTTTGTTTCTAAATTGCAGAATACTGGATGATCAAATTCATTTTGAAACACTTCTTTCGAAACTTCTTTAATATTCGTTTCTTTTAAAACCTCTATTACTCCTTTCGCTACTCTTCCATCACCAGTAACTAAAATTTTTATTTTGGGAAAGTATAAGTTTTTTAAATTACTAATTATTCTTTTGTAACTATTTATTTTATAGGCCCTTGCAAGTGGTTGTTTTTTAATATGTTCTAAAAACAGATTTAGTGTATTGTAACAACCAACTATTCCAGCAAATCTTCCAAATCCTAGATATCTTTTACTGTTTTTATCCCTAATATTTTCATAATCGATTAATTTTATATTTTTTTCTAAAACAGATTTTAAAAGCTCTTTTTTATCCATGCCTGGAGTGCCTTGAGCATTATTTAAAGTTTCTTTATTAAGTTTGTAAGTATGAGAAAAAAATAAATATGTTTTATTTTTTATCAAAAATTTTGTATCAATTTCTTTTACACCAAATATTACGGAACAATTATTTAAGTTTTCATTTATCTCTGCACCGCTATTTTTATATTCGTCATCAGAAAAACATCTATTTTTTGAAGGTTGAATCAAAAAATTTAAATTTGGAAATTTTATTATAAGTTGTTCAATATGTTTAGGAGCAAGAGGAGCTCTATTTTCATCTGGACGAGACTCTCTTATGACTCCAAAATTTTTAATTGGATTATTCATTTTTTTGCTGAATAATAATATTATTTTCTTTTAGTATTTTAAAAAAATACATTATATGTTCAAAATCATGAGGCGCAGTTTTAACTCCGGATGTGATTTTTCCTTGCATAATAAGATCTATTGCCGCAGAAAGAGTAATTGAAACCAATTTACCCATTGCGGTATTTTCTCCAGAACCTTTTTCATCTAAGAAGAATGAGCTGCTAAATATTTTGTTTTTTTTATCATAAGCTTTTAGTTTTACTGACAATACAACTCGATCCTCTTCATCAGTTTGATAACTGTTTTTTATCAATAATTCTTCACTCTTTTTATTGATATCGTCTTCAATTGTATCTGTTTGACTATCAAGCATTGTAAATATATCTTTCCACGCGTTTTTCCATCCATCTAATCTTAATGTTCCTCTAACAAATTCTTTTATTCTCCAATTTTCATCAAAATTATATTCATTAACATAAGGGGTTGAGTCACGATTTGGGTAAGCTTCAAAGTTTTCATTATTAATTGAATAAGAACTGATAGATTTGTAGGGTGTTACAGTTTTTATTTTTCCGTCTGTTATGAATTTGGCATCATTATTCAGAGCTTTAATAACACCTGCGGGTGACCAACTAAATTTGTATCGAAAATCATTTGGTATAGCAGGAAAACCTCCACAATATGACTCATAAAAAACCTGAGTATTTTTTGATTTTATATTCTTTAAATCCCGAACTAATAAATGAGAGAAAAAATGATCAATGCCTGGATCTAAACCAATTTCATTAATAAATGTAAGATTATGTTTTTTAACAATCTCATCTAAAGCAAGTATTTTAGGGTTTAGATAACTTGTTGATGCAAAATGACATTTATGTTCTAAGCATAATTTAGCTATTTCTAAATGTTTTGTTGCAGGTAGTTGTGAAATTACGATATCACCTGGATTTACTTCTTTAAACATAACATTAATATCAAATTTTTTTGCTTTAACGTTTTGCTTTTCTACGTGATTTATACTTTTTTGCGCCTTATCAAGACTTCTGTTCCATATTGTAAAATTTTCTAAATTCTGCGCCAACCTTCTTATTCCTGGAATAGAAGATAACCCTGTTCCAATCCAATGTACGTGTTTCATAGTATTATTTACTTTTATTATAAATTGTTTACTACATTTATTAAACTTTAAATACGGAAAATGCATTGGGTATAATAGTATTTACTTTTTTATTAACAGGACTTGCTTCAGGATTTGTTGCTGGTTTACTTGGTGTTGGTGGGGGTATAATAATAGTACCAGTAACTTATTTTGTATTACTTAAACTCGGGTATCCATCAGAGGTGGTTATGCATGTTGCTATAGCTTCATCACTTGGTGTAATATGTTTTACTTCAATTTCATCAATAAGATCTCATTTAAAGCTTAAAAATACTAATATAAGTATCGTTAAGAAATGGGCATTTGGCATAGCTATAGGATCAATTTTAGGTTCATTTTCAGCAAGTTTAATTTCTGGAGAAAATCTTGTAATAATTTTTGTAATATTAGCATTCTTAATATCTATAAATATGCTCTTGCAACAGCAACCAATTTTATTGAATACTGATCTACCATCATCAAAACTAGTTAATTTTTCAATTAGTTCGGTTATAGGGTTTTTTTCTTCAATAATAGGAATTGGAGGAGGAAGTTTTAGTGTACCAACTTTGACTATGTTCTCAAAAAAAATTCATGAAGCAGTTGGAACTTCTGCTGTTTTTGGTTTTTTAATAGCTTTTCCAGGTGCAATAACATTTATCCTTACAGGATTAAGAAAGGAAGGTTTACCTTTCTATTCAATTGGTTATGTAAACATTCTAATAGTTTTAATAATCTCACTAACCAGTGTTTTTACTGCTGGATATGGTGCAAGAATTTCAAAAAATATAGATAAATTGGTTTTAAGAAAAATATTTGCAATTTTTTTGTTGTTAACTTGTGTAAGTCTTATTATTGAACATTTTATAATCTAAAATGAACTTTGTAGCAGACAGATTAAATCGTATTAAACCATCAATGACAGTTGGTATTAATGTAAAAGCTAATGCATTAAGGGCAGAGGGAAAAGATGTTTTGGTATTAGCAGCAGGAGAACCTGATTTTGATACTCCTGAAAATATCAGAAAAGCTGCATACAAAGCAATCGAAGATGGTCAAACGAGATATGTTCCAGGAAAAGGAACACCAGCATTACAAAAAGCGATTAAAGAAAAGTTTTTAAATGACAATAATATTAATTATGAACTTGATGAAATTATAGTTGGAGTAGGAGGTAAACATATTATTTATAATGCAATGATGGCTACTATTAATCCTGGTGATGAGGTAATTATTCCTGCACCTTATTGGGTTAGTTATCCTGATATAGTTTTGCTAGCAGAAGGTGTGCCAGTAATAGTTAAATGTTCTCAACATCAAAATTTTAAAATTACCGCTAAACAACTTCAAGATAGCATTACACCTAAAACTAAATGGCTTATGCTTAATAGTCCAAGTAATCCAACAGGTGTTTTATATTCCAAAGATGAATTAAAGGAGTTAGCAAAAATTTTATTAAAATATCCTAATGTTTTGATTATGTCTGATGATATATATGAGAAAATCATTTATGATGGATTGGAATTTTCAACTATAGCATCCGTTGAGCCAGATTTAAAACAAAGATGTTTAACACTGAATGGAGTTTCTAAATCCTATTGTATGACCGGCTGGAGACTTGGTTATTGTGGTGCTTCAAAAGAAATTATAGGTGCTATGAACAAAATTCAATCTCAAAGTACCACTTCAACATCTTCAATTTCTATGGCAGCATCAGTTGAAGCTTTAAATGGTCCTCAAGATTTCATACAAAAACATAATGAAGCTTTTGTTCAAAGAAGAGATATGGTTGTTAATTTATTAAACAAAATTGAAGGTTTATCATGTCTTGTTCCTCAGGGAGCATTTTATGTCTATCCAAATTGTGAGGACTTAATAGGAAAACATACTCCAAGTGGAAAAAAATTGAAAAATGATGAAGATTTCATGAATTATTTATTAGAAAGTCAAGGAGTAGCCGGCGTTCATGGTGCTGCATTCGGATTGTCACCTTATTTTAGGCTCTCTTATGCTACTAGTGACGAAATTTTAAAAGATGCTTGTAGTCGTATAAAAAAAGCTTGCGATAATCTTAAGTAAGATTCTCATCAGAAATTATTTTAGCTATCCTTAATAGATTAGTTGATCCTGCATTACCAAAAGGAACACCAGCTGTAATAATAACTTTATCATCAGCTTTAACAAGCTGCTTATTTTTAGCTATACTACAAGCAATTTTTACCATTTCAGTTGCGTTCGAAGAATCTTCAGAATGGCATGAATTTACCCCCCAAAGAATTTGCATTTTTCGTGCGGTATTTAGATTTGGAGATAGTCCAATAATTTGCACTGGAGCTCTTTCTTTAGCCATTCTGATTGTTGTTTTTCCACTCACTGAGAAAGTAATGATAGCTTTTGCTGCAGCATTTTTTGCAATGGAATAAGCTGCATTAGTAATAGCATCCGTGTTATCAACATTTTTGTTTAATTCTTTATTTTCATATTCAAGATTAAAATTATTTTTATCTTTTTCAACATATTCAATTATGTTGTTCATTGTTGTTACTGATTCAATTGGATTTTTGCCAATAGCTGATTCTCCAGATAACATTACAGCATCAGTTCCATCATAAATTGCATTTGCTACATCAGAAGCTTCGGCTCTTGTAGGTGTTAAATTCATAATCATACTTTCAAGCATTTGTGTAGCAACAACGACAGGTTTACCAAAATTTCTACATCTTTTAATAATATTTTTTTGGACAATGGGAACTCTCTCTGGTGGCATTTCGACACCTAAATCCCCCCTAGCTATCATAACTCCATCTGCTGCATTAATTATTTGATCTATATTTTTTACAGCTGAAGGTTTCTCAATTTTTGCCATTATAAGGGCTTTATTTTTTACAATTTCTTTGAGTTTATCAATGTCTTCAACTTGCTGGACAAATGATAAAGCTATCCAGTCAACTTCCATTTCAAGTGCTTTCCTTAAATCAGATTTGTCTTTGTAAGTTAATGAATCAATTGGAAGAATTACATCTGGAACATTAACCCCTTTATTATTTGAAATAATCCCATCATTCAATATTTCAGTTATTAAAGTATCTTTTTTTTGTTCAATAATTTGCAAGCAAATTCTCCCATCATTGACTAAAAGATTTGTATTTGGTGTTAGATTTTCATATATTTCTGGGTAAGGGAAGTTGACTCTTTTTTCATTTCCTAAATCATTATTAAGATCAAGTTTAAAGAGATTTCCTTTTTTTAACATTGCTTCGTTATTTTTAAAATTGCCAACTCTAAGCTTAGGACCTTGTAAATCTGCTAAAACGCAAGTAGCATGGTTATATTTTTTTTCTAACTTTCTAATATATTGTATATTTGTCCGATGTGTTTCTATTGAGCCATGAGAAAAATTTAAACGAAATACATCACATCCAGCAATAAATAGATCTTCTATAATTTTAGATGATGAAGATGCGGGACCTAAAGTAGCTAAAATTTTAGCTTTTCTGTTACGTTTCATTTATTTTATATATATATAATCATTTGTTATTAAATTAAACTTATTTGATTAAAAATATATGAAAAAAGAATTAGATAGAGATTTGTTGGCTGATGTAGCTCAAAGATTAGTTAAACATCTTCAAGAAAGAACAGATGTACAAAATATAGATTTGATGAATTTATCAGGATTTTGTAGAAACTGTTTATCTAAATGGTACTTAGCCGCTGCACAAAAAAGAAATATTTCTTTGGATTATGATAAGTCAAGAGAGCTAATCTATGGCATGCCTTATGATGAATGGAAGAACAAACATCAACAAGAAGCAACTAAAGAACAAATAGAAAAATTTAAAAATAAATAGGTTTAAAAGAGACTTTCTAGTTTTTCACCATATTTACTTTTTACCATAAAGCGACGAACTTTCATCGAAGGGGTCATCATACTATTTTCAATAGTAAATTCATGATCAATTAATATAAATTTCCTGATTTGCTCAATTACTGATAAGTTTTTATTTACTTTGTCTACTACTTCTTTAATAACTTTATTAAAATCATCATCTTTAATAATTGATTTTAGATTCTCATCTTTTGAATTATTTTTTGCCCAATGCAAAGCAAAATCTTTATCGGGAACTATAACAGCAACAAGATAATTTTTAAAATCTCCATAAAGCATAGATTGTGATATTTGTGGTTCTATATCAAGTTTTGCTTCAACCCTAGACGGTGATATATTATCACCTCCTGCATTTACAATAATATCTTTTTTTCTATCTGTAATTTTTAAATAGTCTTCTTCATCAAACTCACCAATATCTCCAGTATGGATCCATCCATTAACAAGTGTTTTTGATGTTGCTTCTGGATCATTCCAATAACCATTCATGATATTTTCACCACTAACTAAAATTTCTCCATCATCGGCAATTTTTACTTTAACTCCATGAAAAAGTTTGCCAACAGTATCTAATTTGACCTTTTCAGGTGGATTAGCTGATACAACTGGTGCAGTTTCAGTTTGTCCATATCCCTGTAATAAAGGTAAACCTAAAGCTGTCAAATATAGACCAACTTCAAAATTGAGTGCGGAGCCTCCTGAAATTAAAGCTTTCAGTGATCCGCCAAATCTTTTATTAACTTTTCTTCTAACTAGCTTATCAAGAATATTGTTAATTATATTTTCAACTAAACTAAGTTTCTCACCATTATATTTTTTTTTACCTAACTTAAGAGTACTTGCAAAAAGAGTTTGACTTAATTTACCTTGTTTTTTTAATCCTTGAGAAATTCTTGTATGCAAGGAGTCATAAAATCTTGGTACTGCAGTCATAAAATGGGGACTTACTTCACCCATATTAACTACAAGTTTATCAATTCCTTCAGAATAATAAACTTGAGCACCAATACCTAAAGTAAAGAACTGTAATGTATGTTCATAGGAATGAGATAAAGGTAGCCAAGAAAGAAATTTTATTTCATCCATTCCCTCTAATAGATTTTGAAGTAAAATTTTTGCACCAGTACAATTTGATAACATTGCTCCATGACTGAGCATTACACCTTTAGGATTTCCACCAGTGCCAGAAGTATAAATAATGCATGCAGTATCTGATCTTTTTATAGATTTAATTTCTTCTTCAAAATTATAGTTTTGATAATCTTCAATTTTTATATTATTTGATTTTTCTTGGATATTTTTTTTAATTAAATCATCCCATTGCAAAATACTAATAGGATTATCATATGAATGACCATCTTGATTGATCTTTATTACATTTTTACACTTAGAAGAATTTTCTATTGCTGGTAGTGCCTTAAGGCAAAGTTCATGAGAAGATATTATCATACATCTTGCTCCTGAATGATTTATAACATGACTATAATCTGCAGTAGTGCTTGTAGTATAAACAGGTACAGTTATTGCTCCAATAGACATTATAGCTAAATCTACGATTTGCCATTCCGGTCTGTTTTCTGATAGGATAACAACTCTATCACCTTTTAATATTCCTAAACCTAAAAGAGATCTTGCTACTGACTTAACTGAAAGTTCTACTTCTTCCCATGATAATGATTCAAATTTATTATTATTTTTTTTCCACAAATAAGGCTCACCCTTCATTTCTTTTGATTTTTCAAAAAACATCGAGATAATATTATTAAAACTATCGAAATTTATAGACATTTGACTTTACCTCCCTACAAACACTATAATTAATACCTATATTTATTTCATACTATGAATGCTAATAATAATCAAATTAATGAAGAAAAAAACCTAGGAAAACTTCCTATTTGGAATCTAAAAGATCTATATTATTCACAAAATGATAAGAGACTTATTAAAGATCTTAATATTATTAAGAATGAAACAACTAAATTTGAAAAAAAATATCTAAAAAAAGTTAAATTTTTAACTGCTGACAATTTATTTAAAGCTATATTTAGGTTAGAAAAAATTGATATCTTAATGGATAAAATTTTATCATATGCTCATTTGTTAGTTGCAGAAAATGGCAACAACGAAAAAAATAAAATTTTTTATCAGCAAATGCAGGAGAAAATTACTAACTACGCTTCTTCAATAATTTTTTTTACACTTGAATTAAATCAGATCAGTGAAAAACAACACAGAGAATTAATAAAAAATAAAAACTTAAAAAAATATAAAAATTGGATTGCAATTAAAAGATCATTTAAGTCTCATCAATTAGATTTGAACATCGAAAAAATTCTTCAAGATAAAAATATTACTTCACATTCAGCTTGGATAAGATTATTTGATGATTTGATAGCATCTTTAAAATTTGAATTTAAAAAAAAACAATTAACAAGTGCTCAGATTTTTAATATATTTTCTGATAGAAATGAAACAAATAGAAGGTTGGCAGCTAAAGCTGTTGGTAATGTTTTAGCTAGTAATATTAAAATTTTTGCTACTATTACAAATACACTTGCAAAAGATAAATCAATCAATGACAGATGGAGAAAACTACCCACCCCGGTAAGTGCAAGAAATTTATCAAATGTAGTTGAAGATTCTGTAGTAGATAGCTTGGTTTACTCAGTAGTAGAATCTTATCCAAAATTATCACACAGATATTATGCTTTAAAAGCTAAATGGTTTAAAAAAAAATATTTAATGTATTGGGATAGAAATGCACCTCTGCCCTTTCAAAGTACCAAAATGTTTACTTGGAAAGAAGCACAAAGTACAGTTATTGAATCCTATTCAGAATTTAATTCAGAGATAGGAAGTATTGTTAAAAAATTTTTTGAAGAAAAATGGATACATGCTCCTGTACTAGATGGAAAATCCCCTGGAGCTTTTGCAGCTTCAACAGTTTCATCAGTTCACCCATTTATACTTGTTAATTTCCAAGGAAAATCTAGAGATGTAGCAACATTAGCACATGAATTAGGTCATGGAGTGCATCAATATCTTGCAGGTAAAAACCAGACGCACTTTAATTCATCAACCCCACTAACATTAGCTGAGACTGCCAGTGTTTTTGGTGAAATGCTCACTTTTAAAAATATTCTAAAACAAGCAAATTCAAGAAAAGAAAAAAAAGCTCTTTTGGCAAATAAAGTTGAAGATATGCTAAATACAGTAGTTAGACAAATTGCTTTTTTTCAATTTGAAAAAGAAATTCATAATTTGCGAAAAAATTCAGAATTAAGTATTGATAAAATTTGTTCTATCTGGATGGATGTACAAAAATCTAGCCTAGGACCGTATATTAAATATGAAGAAGAATATAAATACTATTGGAGTTACATCCCCCATTTTATTCATTCACCATTTTACGTTTATGCATATGCTTTTGGAGATTGTTTGGTTAATTCTTTATTTAACATATATGAAAAAAATCTTAAGAGTTTTGATAATAAATACATTGATTTGCTTAAAAGTGGAGGTTCTAAAAAATATGATGAATTATTTAAACCATTTAATTTAGATTTATCTAAAAAATCTTTTTGGAAAAAAGGTTTAAGTGTTATTGAAAATTTAATTGATGAGTTGGAAACACTTTAGATGGCAGATAATGAATCAAGAACTATTGCAAAGCAAATAAAAAGGTATGCTCAAGTTGGTGGTGTAGTTGGCAAACTTGCTACTAAGCTAGCAAGTCAAAAATACCTAGGTGTTAAACTTAATAAGGAAAAACATGCATTAGAAATTAGAGAAGCTCTTGGGGGAATAAAGGGACCACTAATGAAAGTAGCTCAACTTTCTGCGACTATCCCCGATCTTTTACCTGAAGAATATACTAAGGAATTAATGCATCTGCAATCTAATGCGCCTCCAATGGGATGGCTGTTTGTAAAAAGAAGAATGGCAACTGAACTTTCACAAGATTGGCAAAAAAAATTTAAAGAATTTGATAAAGAAGCTACTAGAGCAGCTTCTTTAGGTCAAGTTCACAAAGCAGTTTTGAAAAACACTGAGACAGTTGCCTGTAAACTCCAATACCCTGATATGCAATCAGCTGTAAGTGCAGATTTATCTCAATTAAAGATGATTTTTTCAATTTATCAAAGTTACAACAAAGCGATAAAAACAGATGAGGTTTACAAGGAAATAACAGAAAGATTAAATGAAGAATTAGATTACGAAAGAGAAAAAAAATTAATGAAAGTATTTAGTAAAATTTTTTCAAAAAATAATTTTATACATGTCCCCAAGACTTATGATAAATTAAGCACAAAAAGATTGTTAACAATGTCTTGGTTAGAAGGTAGATCAATATTAAAATACAAAGAAGCTAATAAAGATACTAGAAATTATCTCGCAAGAAATATGTATTATGCTTGGTATAAACCTTTTTTTGATTATGGAGTTATACATGGAGATCCACATTTAGGAAATTATTCTATACAAGATGATCTAAGTATTAACCTATTTGACTTTGGTTGCATGAGAATATTTAAATCAAAATTTATACAAGGTGTTATTGATTTATATTTTGCACTTCAAAAAAATGATGAAGCTCTTGCTGTTCATGCTTATGAACAATGGGGGTTTAATGATATAAACAAAGAAAAGTTAAAAATATTGAGTAAGTGGGCTAACTTTTTATATGCTCCTTTAATGAAGGATAAAGTGCAAAAAATTCAAGAGAGTGATAGTGGTGTATATGGAGCTAAAATAGCATCTGAAGTTCATAGAGAACTAAAAAAAATTGGTGGAGTAAAACCTCCTAAAGAATTCGTATTTATGGATAGAGCTGCCGTTGGTCTTGGATCAGTATTTATGCATTTAAGAGCTGAGGTAAATTGGTATAGAGTTTTTCATGAATTAATTGATCAATTTAGCCAAAAAAAATTAAAAGAAAAACAACAAAATACTTTAAAATTAGCTAACCTATAATTATAAGTCCTTATGAAGATATCAGCTTTAAAAGAAAATTTTAATGATGAAAATAGAGTGGCTATAACACCAGACACCATTAAATTATTTCAACGATTAGGTTTAGATGTATTAATAGAAAATGGTGCAGGTAATAATTCTGGTTATCTTAATAACATGTATGAAGAAAATGGCGCAAAAATTGTAACGAGAAATGACTGTTTAAAAGCAAATATTTGTCTTTGTGTAAAAATGCCAAATCAAGAAGATTTAAATCAATTAAATGAGAATAGTGTTTTGATAGGAATATTAAACCCTTATGAAAATAAAAAATATTTTAACACATTAAAAGATAAAAGAATAATATCTTGTTGTATGGAATTAATTCCAAGAATTAGTAGAGCGCAAAGTATGGATGTTTTATCTTCTCAAGCAAATTTAGCAGGGTACAGAAGTGTAATTGATGCAGCCGAACAATTTGGTAAAGCATTTCCAATGATGATGACTGCTGCTGGAAGAGTTAACCCTGCTAAAGTTATGGTTTTAGGTGTAGGAGTAGCTGGTTTACAAGCTATTGCAACTGCTAAAAGATTAGGCGCTGTAGTATCTGCAACTGATGTAAGATCTGTAACTAAAGAGCAAGTAGAGAGTTTAGGCGGAAAATTCATTATGGTAGAAGATGAAGAGTCTACAAATGCAGAAACTATTAGTGGATATGCTAAAGAAATGAGTGATGAGTACAAAAAAAAACAAGCCAAACTTATTTCCGATACTATAGCTAAGCAAGATATAGTTATTTGCACTGCCCTAATACCTGGTAAAAAGGCGCCAGTTTTAATTTCTCAAGAAATGGTTGAGTCGATGGTCTCTGGATCTGTAGTGGTTGATTTAGCAGTTGAAGCTGGTGGAAATTGCCCTCTAAGTAAACTAGGTAAAGTAATTAATCACAAAGGGGTAAAAGTTATTGGTTATGCAAATGTACCTGGAAAAGTTGCTAAAGACGCATCTGCTTTGTACTCAAAAAATATCTTTAATTTTTTAAGTTTAATTATTAATAAAGAAGAAAAAAAAATTAATCTTAATTGGGAAGATGAAATTGTTAATGCTGTAGTATTAACTAATGAAGGAAAATTAAGATTGGAAAAGTTTAATTAAAATGGAAGCTCATAGTTCAGAAATATTTGTTATTGGTTTAACAGTATTTTTTTTAGCTTGTATAATTGGATATTATGTTGTTTGGTCAGTAACACCAGCGTTGCACAGTCCTTTGATGGGGGTCACTAATGCAATTTCTAGTGTTATTATTGTTGGCGCTATTCTTGCAGCAGGACCATTAGGACACGACACATCTAAAATTTTTGGTATTATTGGAGTAGTGCTTGCCTCTATAAACATTTTCGGTGGATTTATTGTTACTTATCGAATGCTATCTATGTTTAAGAAAAAACCAAAAAAGAAAAAAAAGGATTAAATAAATGTCAGCAAATATGGTCGCAGTTTTATATTTAATATCAGCTTTACTTTTTATATTTGCTTTAAGAGGTTTGTCCCATCCAGAGTCTTCCAGGTTAGGTAACATTTTTGGAATAATAGGTATGATTATTGCAATTGTTACAACTTTAATGTTCAAATCTGTTCTTAGCTATGCAGAGATTGGAGCCGCTATAATTGTTGGAGGCGCTATAGGGACATTTATAGCATTGAGAATAGAAATGACTGCATTACCACAGTTAGTTGCTGCCTTTCATAGTTTAGTTGGAATAGCAGCTGTCTTTGTTGCTGCTGCAGCTTTCTATGATCCTGCATCTTTTGGTATTGGAAATATTGGTTCAATTGGGACAAGTAGTTTGATAGAAATGAGTATAGGTACCTTCATTGGTGCTATAACTTTTTCAGGTTCAATTCTTGCTTTTGGTAAATTGCAAGGAACAGTCTCAGGTAGACCTATAGTATTCAAATTTCAGCATACAACAAACGCTTTAATTTTACTTTTAATATTAGCTCTTATTATTATATTTGTTATGAATCAGTCCTCAAATATTTTTTGGACAATTGTTATTTTGTCAATAATATTAGGTTTTTTAGTTGTGATTCCCATTGGTGGTGCAGATATGCCAGTAGTTGTTTCAATGCTCAACTCATACTCTGGCTGGGCTGCATGTGGAATTGGTTTTACTTTAAGTAATAACCTTTTAATAATCACTGGCGCTCTTGTTGGAGCTTCCGGTGCTATTCTTAGTTACATCATGAGTAAAGGAATGAATAGATCAATTATAAGTGTTGTATTAGGTGGTTTTGGTGGTGAGCAAGCAGTTAGTGAATCTAATGATAATTCTGATAAAATAGTTAAGCAGGGTAATGCTGAAGATGCAGCTTATATTATGAAAAATGCTGACTCAGTTATTATTGTTCCAGGTTATGGTATGGCAGTTGCTCAAGCTCAACATGCTCTTAGAGAAATGGGAGATATATTAAAAAAAGAAGGAATTAATGTTAGATATGCAATTCACCCAGTGGCAGGAAGAATGCCAGGTCATATGAATGTTTTATTAGCAGAAGCAAATGTTCCTTATGAAGAAGTTTTAGAATTAGACGAAATTAACCATGACTTTCCAATGACTGAGGTTTCATTTGTTATTGGCGCTAATGATGTAACTAATCCAGCTGCTAAAACAGATGAAACATCACCAATTTATGGAATGCCTATACTAGATGTTGAAAAATCACAGACAGTTTTATTTGTTAAAAGAACAATGGCAACTGGATATTCTGGAGTAGATAACGAACTATTTTATAGAGACAATACAACTATGTTATTTGGCGATGCAAAAAAGATGTGTGAGGATATAGTAAAAAGTTTGGGTTAAGAATTTTTTCTTGCTGATTTTCTTGCTCTTCTAATATTTTCTTCTTTCTCTCTTGCTCTTTTTAAGCAAGGTTTTTCATAATGTTTTCTCAATTTCATTTCTTTGTACAAACCTTCTCTTTGCATCTTTTTTTTCAAGCTTCTTATGGCTTGTTCAACATTATTATCTTTTACATTAACTACTAAAGTCATGTGGCGCATCTATCACAATGTTATTTTATTTGCAAACAAAGAAATTAATTTATAATTTGTTTATATTAATTTTTTTGTTATATAAATTGTGTGTCTATATTAAAAATTGCAAAAATAGGTCATCCAGTTTTGTTAAAAAAAACTAACGAAATTAAGCAATTAAAGTCAGAAAAGTTAAAAAGAATCATTTTTGATATGTCAGAAACTATGATTGATGCTGATGGAATTGGTTTGGCAGCTCCTCAAGTATACTTGAGTTTAAAAATGTTTATATTTAGAAATCCTGATCAAAAAGATTTAGAAGGCAAAATTAATATTACTGCATTAATTAATCCTGCAATTGAAATATTGTCAAAAGAAACAGAGGATGACTGGGAAGGATGTCTTTCAATACCTGGAATGTCAGGCTTGGTAAGAAGATATAAAAGAATTAGATATTCTGGATATGATTTTGAAGGTAATAAAATTGTTAATGAAGTTGATGGACTACATTCTAGATTGATACAACATGAATTTGATCATTTACAGGGAATATTATATACATCAAGATTAGCACATCAAGATGCCTTCGGCCACTCTGAGGAAATTGAAAAATATTGGAAAAAAAATGAAAACAAAGAAAAAAAATAAATTATATAAAGAAAAGTTTAAAATACTTAATCTTTCAAAAAAAATTATAATTCTCAATGGCTGGAACCAGGAGTCTTTTTTTTTAATTGGAAATCATAAAAACATTAACAAAAATAAATTGAATATTTTATTTCCTAACGGCTATATTGATCTTTTATATTTTGCACTTGATTGTTTAAATGACTCACTTTTGAAAAATTCTTTAAAATTAAAACTTTTGCATAAACCACTGCACAAAAAAGTTAGAGAAATCTTACTATTAAAAATTAAAATTATGGAAATTGAAAAAAAATTTTATAAAAAATGTTTTTTTTTCATGCTTAATCCAGTTAATAAAGTTAGAGTTTTATCTCAATTATACAAATCAGTAGATCTAATTTGGTATATATCAGGTGATAATTCAACTGATTTTAATTATTATTCAAAAAGAATTATATTAGCAGGAATTTATTTTAGAACTTTAATTCATTTTTTTAATAATAATAATATTGCAGAGACTGAAATGATTTTAGACAAAAGTTTATCAAAAGTAAAAAAAATACCTATATTAAAAGATAAGCTTCTTTTTTTTAAAAATTATTTCCCTAAATTATTGAGAGGATTTTCAACTAAAATTTAAGCTATTATATCTGGCTCAAGTTTATTTTTTAGTTCATTAATTTTATCTTTAAGTAGTAATTTCCTTTTTTTTAATCTTTGAATTTGTTGAAAGTCTACAGTATGTTTTTCTTGAACTTGAATTAATATTTGATCAAGATCTCTGTGCTCTTGTTCAAAAATTCTTAATTTTTCAATTAGTTTGTTAAAATTTTGCATTATCAAAATAAATATTAATATAATTAATAATAGTATATAAGCACGCGGTGGTAAAAAAGATAGGAATTTTAACAAGTGGTGGTGATTGCGCTGGTTTAAATGCAGTGATTAGAGCAGTTACTTTTAGAGCAGTGAAAGAATATAATTGGGAAGTATACGGTATAAAAGATGGTACTTTAGGTTTATTAAAAAAACCTTTAGATGTAGTAAAATTAACACCAAATGAATTTGATGGAAATTTAATGAGACTGGGAGGTACATTCCTTGGATCAAATAACAAAGGCAAACCATTTGGAAAAATAAATATAGATAATAAAATATTTGAAATTTCTGATTTAATTATTCAAGGTTTTAAAAAAATAGGATTAGATGCTTTAATAGGAATTGGCGGCGATGGGAGTTTAAAAATTTTAAAGTCATTAACAGAAAAAGGAAATATTAATTTTGTAGGTATACCTAAAACTATAGATAACGATGTAAAAAATACTGAATTATCTATAGGTTATGATACAGCAGTTGATGTAGCTACTAATGCACTTGATATGCTTCAACCTACCGCAGCTAGTCATAGAAGAGTAATGATACTTGAGGTGATGGGACGTGATGCAGGTCATATTGCACTAAATGCAGGAATTGCTGGAGGAGCAGATGTTATTTTAATACCTGAAATAACTTATTCCATAAAAGAAATAGCTAAACATATAGAAAAAATAAGGTCAGAGGGAAGAAATCATGCTTTGATAATAGTGGCCGAAGCAGTAAAAAAAGAAAATGGAAAAAGAGCAACAGTAAAGTTTGTAGATGGAGAAGTTCGACTTGGAGGAATAGGAGCATATCTTGGAGACGAGATCTATAAATTGACTGATGCAGAAACAAGAGTAACAGTTTTAGGCCACGTTCAAAGAGGTGCACAGCCTACTCATAGAGATAGATTAATAGCTAGTGCATTTGGTGTTCATGCAGTTGATTTAATTGCGCAAAATAAATTTAACAGAGTGGTTGTATGGAAAAATAGATCTGTAAAAGATGTAAATCTAAATGAAGTTGCCGGTTCTTCAAAAACAATAAATAAAAAAGATCCATTAATTGAAGTTGCAAGAGGCTTAGGTATTTATATAGGAGATATTAATTAAAAATTTCCTAATTTTTTCCAAAGATAGAAGTATACTTTATAAGGCAATATACGCATTATTTTAACAAAAAAAACTATCATAAAAGGAAAAGTAATTTCAAATTTATTTTTATTAACTAAACCGTTGTAAATTTTTCTAGCTGCAAAATCTGCAGATTTTAAAAAAGGCATTTTAAACTCATTCAATCTTGTGGCCTCAGTATCAATAAAACCTGGATTAATAACAGAAACATTTATATTTATTTTTTTAAAATCAAAGTACAAACTTTCAGCTAGATTTAGTTGAGCAGCTTTTGTCATACCATAAGCACCGGATGTTGGCCATCCTCTATAACCAATAGGAGATGATACAATTGCAATCTTATTATTTCTTCCTTGCATGAAATGTTTTAAAGTATTTATACAAAAAAGAGTTCCTTTTAGATTAACATCAATTAATAATTCATAGTTTTGAATATCAAAATTTTGGTTTTTATTTGGAGAATAAGCTGCAGCATTTAATAAGGCAATATCAATATTAGCAATTTTCTCTTCAATAAATTTAATTGAATTTTTAACTTCATTTTTTTTACTGATATCACATTTTAATAAATGTAGATTGTTATGATCTACATATTTGCTTAATTTATCACCAGCACTATTTAATTTTTCAAGATTGCTTGAACTTATAACAACTCTCCAATTATTATTAAGAAATTCTTTTGCCGTTGCATATCCGATTCCAGAAGAACCACCAGTTATCCAGATAGTTTTCAATTATTTTTCCAGTCATTTCTAACTGTTGTAACTTCTTTTTTATCTTTCCAGTTTGTAAATTTAAATTGAATAAGTTCATTATTATAATACCAAATAGTATATTCTGGAAATGGTCCTAGATCCTTTGGATTTTTTGAAGCATTTAATGTATACTTTTCTGTATCTAATTTTTCTCCATTAATTTCAATAATTTCATTATCTAGTTTTTTTGAAGATATCTCACGAACTATACCTTTTTGAGTATCAAAAATTTTTTTTTGTTTTAGAATATCTTTATTCCAATAATTTAGAGACAAAATAGATTGTTCTAATGAAAGTTCACCATCCATTCCATTAGCGATAAATTGATTATCTATATCTTTACCATTAATATGATACTCTCTTTCATCCTCAAAATCTGTAAAACCAATAATTTCTATAAGTTCTTTATCTTTCCATATCTCAGTTGTTTCTTGAAAAAATTTATATGCAGGAATAAAAAGTACTTTTACTTGAATATCAACAATAGTATGAATTTTTAAAATTTCATCATCTTTAGTAAATGTAGAAGTAACATTACCAATAATTTTATTTTTTCTTATTATATCAAAACTTGCTTTTCCATCTTTTGGTATAGGAAATGATTTAGCATTAAATGTATATAATATTATAAATAATAAAAATAAAATAATCTTCATTTTTGATTTACATTATTACTATTTCTTATTTTAGAATGATAGTAAGAAATCATTAGTGTAGATAGTAAAATTACTGAATTGGCCTGATGTAGACTTGCATAAGGAATATGGACATTGCTTAGTAATGTTAAAATACCTAAAAAAAATTGAGTTGAGAGAGCTATAAGCACAAATAAAAAAATTAAATTTGAGGTTTTGAAATTTTTGTTTAACATGAGAAATAAGAATAATGAAAACACATATATAAAAGTAAATGTCCCCATCCATCTATGATTAAAATTAATAGCAATTGTATTTTCAAACATATTTAATAGACCTAAATCATATAAATAATAATCATCAGGAATGATTTTACCATTCATGAGGGGATAGGTGTTGAAAGATTGTCCTGCATGAGTTCCTGCCATAAAACCACCTGTTATAATTGTAAATAATGTTAGAAGAATGGCAATTAAAATAAGAAATTCTAAGTTTAATTTGATTTTAAAAAAATTAACATTTTTTGAATAGTAATATTCCATAGTAGTCCAAAGAAGTAACAAGAAAATCAACAAGGCATTAAATAAGTGAAAAGTTAAGCGGTAAGCACTAACATATGGATCATCACTAAGTCCACTTTTAACCATCCACCATCCAACAAAAGCTTGTAAAGCCCCCAACAAAAAAATAAATAAAAGTCGGACGTGTAATGAAATTTTAATATATTTTTTATAAGTAAAATATAATAAAGGCAATATCATTACTAACCCAATCATTCTTGCAAAAAAGCGATGAAACCATTCCCACCAAAAAATATATTTAAATTCAACTAGACTCATATTTTTGTTAACATACAAATATTCAGGACTTAGTTTGTATAGTTCAAATTTTTCATTCCAATCATTAAGTGATAAAGGAGGAATAGTCCCTAATATTGGTTGCCAATCAACCATTGATAACCCAGAGTCTGTTAATCTAGTCAACCCCCCAATTATAATGATTGCAAGAACCATAATTGTTAGTGTAATTAGCCAAATAAATATGGATAATTTATATTCATCATGGGTTTTTAATAAATGCATAGAGGTTATATAATTCGTAGAATGAAAAAATAAAGTTGTTATTTGATAGTATGGTACAAAAGACTGATGTTGTAATTATTGGAGCGGGACCAGTAGGATTATTCGCTATATTTGAACTAGGACTTTTAAATATAAAGACCCATGTTATAGATAATTTAGACAAGCCAGGGGGGCAGTGTGCAGAACTTTATCCAGAAAAACCAATATACGATATACCCTCAAGACCAAAAATTACTGGTAAAGAATTAACTGATGATTTGTTAAAACAAGTTAAGCCATTTGAACCAATATTTCATTTTAATCAACAAGTAGATAAAATAACTAGATCAAATAACGGATGGATTGTTGAAACAAATTCAGAAAATAAAATAGAAGCAAAATGCATTGTAATAGCAGCTGGAGCAGGCAGTTTTGTACCTAGAAGGCCTGCGATAGAAAATATTGAAAATTTTGAAGGCAAGAATATTTTTTATTCAGTCAAGAATAAATCAATTTTAAGAAATAAAAATTTGTTAGTTGCTGGTGGTGGAGATTCTGCAATAGATTGGACAAATGATTTGTCAAAAATTGCAAATGTATCACTTATCCATCGAAGAAAAGAATTTAGAGCTGCACCTGATTCAGTAAAAAAAATGTATGCTCTTGAGGCAAAAGAACAAATAAATTTAATTATAGGACAAATAAAAGCTGTTGATATGTCTAATAATAATAAATTAATTGTTAAATTTAATGATACGAATGATGAAATAAAAAACATTGAAGTTGATTTTCTATTACCTTTTTTTGGATTAAAAATGGAATTAGGACCAATAGCTAATTGGGGCTTAAATTTAAATGAAAATTTAATTAAAGTTGATACAGAGAAGTTTGAAACTTCCATTCCTTCAATATTTGCTATTGGAGACATAAATTCATATCCTGGAAAGCTTAAATTAATTTTATCTGGATTTCATGAAGCTGCATTAATGGCACAACAATGTTTCAAATACTGCTTTCCTGAGAAAAAAAATATTTTTAGATACACTACATCATCAAAATCGCTTCACAAAAAATTAGGAGTTTAATGCCAAAAATATTTATAAAGGATAGACAAGGTAAAGATCATCAAATTGACGGAGATTACGAAAGCACTTTAATGGAAATTTTAAGAGATAAAGGATTTGAAATAGAAGCATCTTGTGGTGGTTGTTGTGCTTGTGCAACTTGCCATATTTATATTGGGGAGAAATGGTTAGATAAGTTGCCTCAAAAAGATGATGATGAAGAATCCATGCTAGATCAAGCATTCGACGTGCGTAAAAATTCCAGATTGGGTTGTCAAATAGAGTTTAATGAAGAAATTGATGGTATTGAGATTGAAATTGCACCTGAATAAAGGTTGACAAACAGTATAGTTTGTATACAAACTAATTGTATACAAACTATGGCAGACACTTCTCTTAATGAGAACCGATTAGGATTATTAATATGGCAAATATCTAATCTTTGGCAATCAAAATTAAGACAATGTCTTAAGAATTATAAAATATCATTAAATGAATATTTAATTCTTGAAGCAATATATAAACTAGAATTTAAAAACGTATCCATTTCTCAAAAAAATATTGCTGTAAATTCATCAATTGACACATCTGTTGTAAGTATTAAATTAAATATACTTGAGGGCAAGAAACTGATTTATAAAGTTAAACCAAAAAATAATCGTACAAGTAATATAAGTCTTACAAATGAAGGTAAAAAATTAATTATAAAATCTATGAATATAATTTATAAGGAAGAAAAAAAAATATTTGAAAAATTAAATGATGAAACTTTAAATTTTAAAAATTCATTAAGGTTAATTTTGGGTAAAAAAATTAGAATAAAAGCAAATAATTATGCATAAAATAGATAAGAGCATTATTAAAGATATCAAATCTTGGCCTTTTAGTGAAGCTGTAAAAATTATTGATAGTTTTGGAGGTATTGAAAAATTTGTATTACCAGCAAAAGGATACATTTTATTAGAAACAGGTTACGGACCCTCTGGATTACCGCATATTGGTACTTTCGGAGAAGTTGTACGAACCACAATGGTAAAAAATTCACTTGAAAATTTAATAGATGCCTCAGTTAAAATAGTGACATTTTCGGATGATATGGATGGTTTGAGGAAAGTTCCAGATAATGTTCCAAATAAAGACATGTTAAAAAAAAATATTGGTAAACCTCTTACATCCATACCGGATCCTTTTGAAAAATTTCAAAGTTTTGGTCATCATAATAATGCTAAATTGCGATCTTTTTTAGATGAATTTAATTTTGACTATGATTTTGTAAGCTCAACAGAAAAATACCGAGAAGGATTTTTTGATAGTACAATTATTGAAATTCTTCAAAATTACGAAAGAATACTTGAAATTATTTTACCTACTTTAAGAAAAGAAAGGAAAAGTAATTATAGCCCCTTTTTGCCTATAAGCAAACAGACAGGTAAAGTTTTACAAGTAAAAATTGATGAATATAGACCTAAGCACAACAGTGTAATTTATACAGAACCCACAAATCAAAAAAAAGTAGAAGTTTTAGTAACTGGTGGCCAGTGTAAAATGCAGTGGAAAGTTGATTGGGCTATGAGATGGATGGCATTAGGAGTTGATTATGAAATGTGTGGAAAAGATTTAACAGAAAGCGTCGATTTAGCATCAAAAATTTGTAAGGCTATTGGTAAAAAAAGTCCAGTAAACTTAATTTATGAAATGTTCTTAGATGAAAAAGGTGAGAAAATTTCAAAATCAATTGGAAATGGAATTGGTGTTGATGAATGGTTGCGCTACGGCTCACCTGAAAGCTTATCGTTATATATGTATCAAAAACCCAAATCAGCAAAAAAACTTTTTTTTGATGTTATTCCAAAAACAGTTGATGAATACATTTCTCATTATAAAAGTTATGATGCCCTAGATCCTCTAAAAAAATATGATAGTCCAATTTGGCATATTCACGCAGGTAGTCCAAAAAAATTTAAATCTGAAATTAGTTTTAATTCTCTAACTAATCTTGTTAGTATTTGTAATACTGATGACAAAGAAATAATTTGGGGTTTTATAAATCAATATGACAATGAAATTAGTCCAACAAATAATCCTGAATTTGATAAATTAATTGATTATGCAATTAATTATTATAAAGATTTTGTTTTACCGAATAAAAATTATTTAAAAATAGATGATGATAATATCTTTATTTTTGAAGAATTAAGAGATATTTTGAAATTTAAAATTAATAAAAATAGTTCTGCTGAGGAAATACAAACATTGCTTTATGAAGTTGGAAAAAAATATAAATTTTCAAATTTAAAGGACTTTTTTAAACTTATTTATCAAGTTATATTGGGTCAAGAGCAGGGTCCTCGCTTGGGATCATTTATAAAATTATTTGGTGTTGAGGAAACAATAAATGTTATTGAAAAAGCAATAGAATTAAAAAAATTATAGTGTATGCTAATAAGCTTATTAAGATTATTTCCACCTGAGGTGGCTCATCAGTTAACGATTACTATTTTAAAATCTAATTTTTCTATAAGAAATAAAAAAATTGATGAATTTAAATTATTAAAGCAAAATATTCTTGGTATAGATTTTCCAAATCCATTAGGTCTTGCAGCAGGTTTTGATAAAAATGCAGAGGTGATAAGACAAATGATAGAGTATGGATTTGGTTTTGTTGAGGTAGGTACAGTTACCCCAAACCCTCAGAAAGGCAATCAAAGACCAAGAATTTTTAGATTGCATGAGGATGAAGGAATTATTAACCACTTAGGATTTAATAATAAAGGAAGTGAAAAAATATTAAAAAATTTAAAAAAAATTAATCAAGATAATAAATTTAATGGAGTCATAGGAATAAATATAGGCAAAAATAAATCAACACAAAATGATATTGACGATTATCTTTATTGTATAGAAAAAATTGGTTCTTATGGTAATTATATTACGATAAATATATCATCTCCAAATACTCCAGGATTAAGGGATTTGCAATTACGTGGAAGAATTGAAAATTTAGTTAAAAATATCCAAAAAAAACAATTAGAAGTTGAGCAACTAAGTGATAAACCAATATTTATAAAAATATCACCTGATCTTGATGATGAACAATTGAGGGATATTGCTTTAATGGCTCTAGCTAATAATGTTAATGGGCTAATAATATCAAACTCAACTATTAAAAGACCTAAAACATTAATATCATCTTATAGGAATGAAATAGGAGGTTTAAGTGGTAAGCCAATTTTTTTAGATTCAACTATTGTACTTAAAAAATTGTATTTACTAACAAATGGTCAAATTCCATTAATAGGTGTTGGAGGAGTCTCCAATGGTTATGAGTGTTATGAAAAAATAAAAGCAGGAGCTAGTTTAGTTCAATTATATACAGCATTAGTATTTCAGGGACCTAAATTAATAAATAATATAATAAAGGAATTGAATAATTTAGTATTAACTGATGGATTTAATAATATTTCAGAAGTGATTGGAAAGTCATCTTGATGACTAAAATTATAAATAATATTTCTGAAATAATTGATAAATACGAAGTTATAATCTTAGACCAATGGGGTGTAATGCATGATGGTTTTAAAGGGTATGATCATGCTATTAGCGCTGTAAATAATTTAGTAGATAATAATAAAAAATTAATAATTATTTCTAACTCATCAAAAAGGAAAAATAGTTCTGTAAAAAATTTAAACCTTCTAGGATTTAATAAAAATCATTTTTTTGAAACTATAACTAGTGGAGAAATGATCTGGCAAGAATTATTTTACTCTTTAGAAAACTATGGCAATAAATTAAATAATTGCTTTCATATTTATGACTCTTCAAAAGAAGATGGTTCGGATTTTAGAGCAGGGTTAGATAAATTAAATTTTGTTTCAAAAATTAATGAAGCCAACTTTATTTTAGCATGTACGCCTTTTGCAAATACAGAACCTCTTGATTATATACCTATTTTAACAGACGCTTTAAATCTTAAACTTATTATGTTTTGTGCAAATCCTGATTATGAAACAATTGAAAAAGATCATAATAAAAAGAATATTTTTTGTATGGGCACTATAGCAGATTTGTATCAGAGTATGGGAGGAAGAGTTATTATATTGGGTAAGCCAGCTAAAGAGATATATATTGAAGCTACAAAAAAAATAGTAAGTTTAGATTTATCAAAAGTCATAGCTATAGGTGATTCATTAGATCATGATATTATGGGAGCACATAATTTTGGAATAGACTCTATTCTTATAGCAAATGGTATACATAAGGAGTTTTTTACAAATAGTCTTGAAACAGGTTTAAATAATATTAAAAATTCTGCAAAACATTATATTGAACCTACATACATATGTAGTAATTTTTCTTACTAACTTTCCTTGACAAATTATCATTTACATTTACTAAACCGATCCATTATGACAATGAAATGCGAATTAACTGGTAAATCATTCCAAACAGGAAATAATGTTAGTCATGCAAAAAATAGAACAAAAAGAAGATTTCTTCCCAATCTTCAAAAAATAACTTTTGTTAGTGAAAAACTGGGTCAAAAAATACAACTTAAAGTTGCTGCAAGTACAGTAAGAACTGTAGAGAAAAAAGGTGGATTAGATGATTTTTTAGTTTCTACTCCAAATAGTAAACTGCCAGAAAAGGCTAAGAAATTAAAAAAAACTATTCTAAGTAAAAGTAACTAAATCCTTTAATGGATTTCTTCATAAATTTTATATCATATCTGAATTCTTTAAATACTTTTACATTATGGTTATTTATGCTTTTTTTTTGCTTCTTTTCTATTTTAATTTTTTTAAAAATATTTGGATATGTTGGTCTTTATTTATATTCAGCTTTAGCTGTAATAGCTGGCAATATTCAAGTTTTAAAAACTGTTGATTTTTTTTATTCCCCTGAACCAGTAGCATTAGGCACTGTCCTATTTTCTTCTACTTTTTTGTGTACTGATATTCTATCTGAGTATTTTGGAAAAGAAAAAGCAAAAAAAAATGTAATAATTAGTTTTTCTAGTTTTTTATTTATGACAATTATAATGTTAATTACTATTGGTTTTAATCCATCTTCATATGATTTTGCCCAAGAAAGTTTAGAAAATATATTCACACCTATGTCTCGATTTTTTATAGCAAGTATGATTGCCTATTTATTAAGTCAATATTTTGATGTTTGGATTTATTCTGTTATTAAAAAATTATCAACAAACAAATTTTTATGGTTTAGAAATAATGTTTCAACTTTCTTATCTTCTTTAATTGATAATACAGTTTTTAGTATTCTTGCTTGGATAATATTAAACCCAAATCCTGAAACATTATATAATGTTATAATGATTTATATTTTTGGCACTTACACTCTTAGAATTTTCATTGCACTTGTTGATACTCCTTTTATTTATCTTTCAAAGCTTTGTATTAATAAGAAATGACACAGTTTTCTTGGACAGTAAATACTTTAGCAAAAAACTCTAATGCAAGAACAGGTGAAATTCTAACTCCTCATGGAAAAATTAAAACACCCGCATTTATATTTTGTGCAACTAAGGGTGCCTTAAAATCATTCTCAACTTTAGAGGCTAAAAAAAACAATACTCAAATTATACTTTCAAATACTTATCATTTGATGCTTCAGCCAGGAAGTGAATTAATAGCTAGTCATGGAGGCTTACATAAATTTATGAATTGGGATTCACCAATTTTAACTGATAGTGGGGGTTTTCAAATATTTTCATTAGGTTATGGATCAGTAGCTGATGAAATCAAAGGAAGGGGGAAAAGTTTAAAAAAAAATAAAAGTTTGTTAAATATTACAGAAGAGGGTAGTTTATTTAAATCATATGTTGACGGATCATTTAAATTATTAACACCTGAAAAATCAATAGAAGTTCAGAGAAATCTTGGAGCTGATTTGATTCTTGTCTTTGATGAATGTACTCCTTTTCATGTTAATAAATCTTACACCAATAATTCAATGAAAAGAAGTCATAGGTGGGCAATAAGATCTTTAAATCATTACAATTCAAAAACTAATTTCAAATCAGGTTATGGTTCAGCTGGTCAGCAGAAACTATATGGAATAATTCAAGGCGGTATTTATGAAGATCTTAGAGAAGAAAGTATTAATTTTAATTTAAACCATTTAGATACTTTTGGATTAGCAATTGGAGGTAGCTTGGGATCTTCTAAAGAAGAGATGTATAAAGTTGTAAATTTTACAGCTAAAAAACTTGGAAATAATTACCCTGTACATCTTCTTGGCATAGGTGATCCTAATGATATATGGAAATTAGTAAAAACTGGGATTGATACTTTTGACTGTGTTAGTCCAACAAGATTAGCACGACATGGTAGTGCTTTAACTAGAAGCAAAAAGGGTAAAATAAATTTGAAAAATATTAAACATGCAAATAGTCTGCATCCTATTGATAATAAATGTGAATGTAGTACCTGCAAAAATTACTCATTATCATACTTACATTATTTATTTAAATCTAATGAATTACTCGGTTTTCAACTTATTACATGTCACAACATATATTTTATGAACAATTTAATGTATATTATAAGAAAAGCTATCGTAAATAATAATTTAGAAGAAGCTGAAAAAAACTGGTTTGTTGGAATATAGAATATTATTTTTTTACTGAAAAAATGTCTGATAGTTCTTTTAATAAAACTTCACCCAATTGATCTACATCCATAATAGTAACTGCTTTTGAATAATATCTAGATACGTCATGACCAATTCCAATTGCTATTAATTCTACTTTATTTTGATTTTCAATTTTAGTTATTGTATCTCGTAAATTTTTTTCTAGATAGTTTCCTGTATTTACTGATAATGTTGAGTCATCCACTGGTGCTCCATCACTTATAACTATGAGAATCTTTCGTTTTTCATACCTAGTGTGTAAGCGTTTATATGACCAAGCTAGAGCTTCCCCATCAACATTTTCTTTTAAAATGCCTTCTTTTAATAAAAGTCCAAGATTTTTTTTGGCTCTTCTCCAAGGAGCATCTGCAGATTTATAAATTATATGTCTTAGATCATTTAACCTGCCTGGATTTGATGGTTTACCTGATTTGATCCACTTTTCTCTTGATTCTCCACCTTTCCAAGCTTTCGTTGTAAAACCGAGTATTTCAGTTTTGATGAGACATCTTTCCAAAGTTTTGGCAAGTATATCTGAACATAATGCCGCTACAGTAATAGGTCTCCCTCTCATTGATCCAGAATTATCTATCAATAATGTAACTATAGTATCTTTAAACTCAACATCTTTTTCTTTTTTGAAAGATAATTTGTTTATTGGATTTGTAATGATTTTGGCTAATCGAGAATTATCTAAAATTCCTTCTTCCATATTAAATTGCCACTGTCTCTTTTGTTGAGCCAATAACTTTCTTTGTAATCTATTTGCTATCTTTGAAATCAGAGGTTGAAAAGAAAAAACTTGTTGATCAAGATTATATCTTAATTTATCTAGTTCTTTACCATCGCACAGTTCATATGCGTTGATTGTTTCATCGAATTTAGTACAATAAGATTTGTATTCATTAATATTATCTAAATTAATTATGTTGTTTTCATATTTTATGTCTTCATTATTACTATCACCTATATCTTCATTTATTTCTGTAACAGAAAGTGTTTGATTCAAATCAGTAGATGAACTTTCAAAATCAATTTTATCTTCCGTTATATTATTGTTTTTTTCATTATTATTTTTAGATTCATTTTTTAAATCATTATTATCATTTTCTGCATCAATACTATTTTGCTGATTATTATCTGAAGTTTCATTTAAAAAGCCAATATCATCTAAATATTTTTTTAATTTAAAAGCAAAATTTTCTTGATTATTAAGATTTTTCCGCAAATCAGTAAAAATTTGCTTATATTTTTTTCCTAATTTTTTTTTTATTACTTTTCGGTTTATATCATTTATATGTCCAAAACTAAACTCTAATAATTCTTCATAAGCAACATAACGAAAAGCTTCTGCAATATTAACTTTATCTTTAGTGTGAGTCTTTTGTTTTAAATCTAAAACATGTTTATTTATAATATTATTTTTTATACCTTTAAATAATTTTGATCCACTTACTTCTACTCTTGAGTTTTCTATAGCATTAAAAATTTCATTAGTTTTTTCATCATTTGAAATAAATTTATTATGAATTTTTTTTGAGTGAATTCTAAATTCTAAAGCCATTGCGTCAGCTTCAGCTCTAATATAGGTTAAATTCTTTTTTATATTTTCGATATTTGGTTCTGATAATTTAACTAAATTTCCTTCAATTTTGGGATTTTCTTTAACGAAGTCAATTTCTATATTTTCATTTTTACTGATTGATTTAAATGTAACTATTAAAGATTTTTTAAATTGTTCTAAGATCGTATCATTCTTTAACATTAATCACCTTGGCATCTGATATATCTTCACCAAATGAACGCTGAAAGTATTCTTCAATAATTCCTCTCTCCATTTCATCACATCTATTTAAAAAAGATAATTTAAATGAATATTCAATATCATTAAAAATTAGATAATTTTCAGCCCATGTCAAAACAGTTCTTGGGCTCATAACAGTAGATATATCGCCATTAATAAATCCTGATCTACTTAAATCAGCAGTTGCAACCATACTTTTTACAACCTCTTTTCCATCTTTGTTATTTAAATTTTTTAATTTACTTAAAATTATATCTTCCTCTTTTTTATTATCTAAATAATTTAGTGAAGTAACAATATTCCATCTATCCATTTGTCCTTGATTAATTTGTTGAGTTCCATGATATAGTCCAGTTGTATCTCCTAAACCAACGGTGTTAGCCGTCGCAAACAAACGAAAATATTTATTTGGTCTAATGACTTTGGATTGATCTAGTAAAGTTAGTTTTCCATCTGTTTCTAATATTCTTTGAATTACAAACATTACATCTGGTCTACCGGCATCATATTCGTCAAATACCAAAGCAACTGGATTTTTAAATGACCAAGGTAATATACCATCTTGAAATTCAGTAATTTGCTTATCATTTTTTAGCACTATTGCATCTTTACCAATTAAATCTACTCTACTTATGTGACTATCTAAATTAACTCTAACACAAGCCCAATTTAATCTAGCGGCAACCTGTTCGATATGTGTTGATTTTCCTGTCCCATGATAACCTTGTATTAAAACTCTTCTATTTTTACAAAAGCCTGCTAAAATAGAAAGGGTAGTTGTAGGATCAAAAATATAACTATGATCAACTTGTGGAACATAATCATTTTTTTCTTTAAATGCAAAAACATCAAAATCACAAGAAATACCGAATACTTTTTTTGTATTAATTTTTACTTCAGGTTTTTGTTCAAAATTTTCTTTCATTTTATTTTACTTTACAAATTTTTTTAATAATATTTTATAAGATTCATTAATTTCTTTAAATTTATTTTCAGCATCTTTATTATTACCATTTACATCAGGATGAAATATTTTCACTAGTTTTTTATATTTTTTTTTAATTTTTTCCATAGTTAAAGGAAGATTCAAACTTAGTATTTCCAAAGCTTTATGTTGATCTTTTGTTAATGTTTCATCTACTAGTTTATTTTTAAAAAATTTACCAGTATCTTTTTCATTAGAATAAATTGAAAAATCTTCTTTTATAATTTCGTCGATTTGACTAATAATTTTATCAGGATTTCCTTTTAATGGCCAAGATGGGCGATCCCAAACTGTATCTTGTCTCATTGCATGCTCTATTTCATCAGTAGTTAATCCTTTATAAAAATCCCAGGATTTATTATATTCCTTAACATGCTTTAAGCAGAATAAAAAATATTCATTTAAACGAATACGTGATTTTGGAGCTTTAAATTCGCCTTTGTTTTTACAATTAGATTTATCACATATTCTTTGAATTTTTTTTTCCCAAGATAAATTATTTTTTTGTATTTCTAATTTAGATTTATTCATCAATTACTATATAGTTTAATTTTTATGAGTCGTAAAAAAAGAATTAAAAAGTTATTAGAAAGTAAATTAAATAATTTTTCAATTACTATTGTAGACAATTCTATTAATCATAAGAATCATAATAATTTTGATGGATCAGGAGAAACTCATATACTGGTTATATTAAAAAAAATAAAAGAAAAGCCAGTAAATCGTCTAAAAACTCATAGATTAATAAATAATATTTTGAAAGATGAATTTAAACTAGGTTTACATTCCTTAGAAATTAAAATTATTTAATTTTACTAATTTCAATTTTTGAAATTTGTTTTCTTGAGTGTGATAAAATTTTATATTCAAAAAAATTATCTTTAACTGTTTCTCCATAAAAAGGAATTTTTTTTGCAATTTCCATAATATGTCCCGCTATTGTTGATGCTTCACTTTTAGGCGCTTCCAAATCAAAATTTTTATATAAATCCTTAAGATTTTTTTCACCACTAGTTATTATCAGTCCCTTGCTATCAAGATGCAAATCTTCTTGGGGGATATCAATTTCATCAACAATCTCTCCGACTATTTCCTCAATTATATCTTCTAAAGTTATGATTCCTAATAGTACACCATATTCATCTACTACAAATGCTAAATGCTCTTTTCTTTTTTTAAACTCAACTAATTGTTCAAGTAAATTAGTAGTTTCAGGAATAAACCAAGGCTTTGTTATTTTTTCAAAAATAATTTGTTTTGATTTTTCCTGATTGGATAAATCCACATTTAAAGATCTAATATTCAAAACCCCAATGATGTTTTCTGGATTATTTTTCCAAAAGGGTATTCTGGTGAATCTCGATTGATTTATTTTTGATATTATTTCTGTAATTTCTAATGAATTTTCTATTGAATAAATATTCTTTCTATGTGTAAATACTTCTTCAACTGTAGTATCATTTAATTGAAGAATACTTTGGAGCATTTCTTTTTCATGTTCAGAATCTGGATTAGAAGTTTTGTATAAATCTATTACTCCTTGAAGTTCTTCTTCAGACTGTTGATCTAAAATAGTCTTATCATTATCTTTTGTTTGAACTAATGATTTTACAAATAAATTAATTATAAATACAATAGGATATAGTAGTTTGTTTAAATAATATATTACTGGTGAAATATTTAATGAAGTTCTAGTTGGCTTATTCAAAGAATAAGTTTTTGGAAGCACTTCAGCAAAAACAACTATAACAATTGTCATAATTAGAGTTGCATAAAATATACCTTTAACTCCAAAAATATCATATAAAACAGCAGTAGCTAAAGAGGACGCTAAAATATTAACTAGGTTATTTGATAATAATAATGAAGAAATTACATTATCTTTTTGATTTAAAATCTTTAAGACAAACTCAGCTCTTTTACTTCCTTTTTTAATTTTTGAAATTATTCTAGCTTTTGAAGTAGCTGTAATAGCTGTTTCTGATCCAGATAAAAATCCAGAAATAACTACTAATAAAACTAAAATTAATAGTAAAAATAAAGTAATTAAAGACATTGTGATTTTTAAATTATATTTTGTTTTATTATTTTAATATTCAAATTTCTTTTAAAATAAGATTTCCCAATTTTTTTTAATAGAACTAAATTAATATTTTTTCCATAATTTTTTTTATCTTTTAATAAAATATTAAAAAAAATACTACTGTGAGAATTTTTATCTTTTATAGGCAATCCGCAATTGAGCAAATGGTTTTTTATTTTATTTAAATCTGTTTTACTTAATTTGCCTATTGAATATGATAATTTTGATTCCATGAACATACCTATTGATATTGCTTCACCATGGGTAAGTTTTTTTTTATATTTATAAAAAGTTTCTAATGCATGACCAAATGTATGACCAAAGTTAAGCATAGATCTTGAATTTTCACTAACTAATTTTTCTTCCGGGTCAGTTAATATGTATTTGTTTTTTATTTTAATACTTTTATATATTGCTTCTTCCATTGTTGTTTTATTTAGCATTAATATTTTTTTATAATATTTTTCTAACCAATAAAAAAATTTTGCATCATTTATTAAAGCGTGTTTTAATATTTCTGCATAACCTGATTTGAGCTCTCTATTTGATAATGTATTGAGAATAGCTGGATCAATAATTACTTTGGTGGGTTGATAAAATGTTCCAATTAAGTTTTTACCATGAATTGTGTTGATTCCATTTTTACCTCCTACTGAACTATCAACTTGAGAAAGTAAAGTTGTTGGTATTAAAATAAAATTTATACCTCTTAATATTGTAGCAGCAATAAAACCTGATAAATCTCCAATAGTTCCACCTCCAATACCAATCAACAATGATTTGCGATCTATGCCATATGTTATTATATCATTGGAAATTTTTTTATAAAAATTAAAGCTTTTTATATTTTCACCAGCGTTTGTTAAAATTATATTTACGTTAGAGTAATTTTTAAAATTTTTAATTAAATATTTAACTTTCTTATCTATTATTATATGAACTTTATTATTATTATTATCTTTAATAATTTTTGTTAATTTTTTGATTACAGAATTGTTTTCAATTTCTATATTGTAACTTTTATTTTTAAATTTACTTTTAATTATTTTACTCATTTATTTTTTTTAAATATGATATTATTTTTTTTACTATCTCATTTGGTTGGCTTGAATTATTTTTTATACTTAAGTCAGCTTTTTTGTAATACTTATGACGAATTTTATATAACTGAGAAAGCTTATCTTTAATATTTGCATTAAATAATAACGGTCTCTTTTTTGAATGTTCTAGCCTTTTGTGTAATATTTCAATCTCAACATCTAAGTATATTGTAAAAGATTTATTTACTAGCAGTTTTTGAATTTTTTTACTTAATATTGATCCACCTCCTAAAGAAATGACACTTTTGTTAAAATTTAAACTTTTTATAACAATCTTTTCTTCAATTTTTCTAAAATGCTTTTCTCCGTATTTTTCAAAAATTTCTATTATTGAAAAACCCGTTTCTTTTTGAATTGTTGAATCTGTATCTATGTAGTTAAAATCTAATTTTTTTGCCAATTTTTTACCAATAATAGATTTGCCAGAACCCATTAATCCTATTAATGCAATATTACTTTTCTTTAAGATTTTCCCGTATAACTTCATTTTTGATGAATCCATATTATTGACAAATTTAAATTACAATAAGAAAAAACTTAAAAAAAATTATTAATTCTATAATAGACTAAAATTTATAAGGTTTTTGTAATGAAAAATAAATATATTGCTTATTTTATGATGATTTTGTTCATTTTTTTGTTTTTGGGGCTTTATTTAATAGAAATACCTAATCCGTCTATACTCGTTGAAGAAAGTTATAATTTAAATTTAAAATGATAAAAAAATATTTATTTATAGTTTTAGTGAGCTTATTTACAAGTAAATTTGCTTATTCTGCAGATGTTGAAATTATTGAATTACATTCTACTAAAAGCCTTGATCAATTAGTACTTGATGTAGATCAGGATAATAACAAAGACCAAATTGATGAACAAATCAATACTGATAGTCAAAATGTTGAAATTCAAGAAAATGAAAGTAGCTCAGAGCTTGCTTTGGATAATAATGAAATAAATGAGGGAGATTTAGATAGTCAAGAAATTGTCAGCATACTTAATATTTGGCAAAATGTAGATTCTATTTCTTTAGAAAATAATCTAAAAAATATAAATCTTATTAAGTCAGAAGTTTTAAGAAATGAATTTATTAAACTATTGTCAGATTTCAATTTAGAAGAAAATAATAATAATGCACAAATAAAATATTTAATAGTAAAAAAACTTTATGATATTGGTGAAATTAAAAAAGCTTTTAATTTATCTAAATTAAATAAAAATGATGATAACAAAATTTTTTACACTACATTAGAATTAAATTATTTATTATCAACTTATCAGCTAGATGAAGTGTGTGAATTAAAAAATGACTTATCAAAAGGTAAAAATAAACTCCCGAATTTTTTATTAGAAAAAATAGATATCTTTTGTTTAATAATGCAAGATAAGATTAATGAAGCTGAGTTATTAAACTCATTATTATTAGAAACAGAAACAGATATTGATAATTATTTTCAAAATTTATTTATGGCATTAGTTGATAAAGAAAAAAATGATGAAAGCCGAAGTTTTGATTTTTCTAGTTCAAATAAAGAACTCATTTTTTTATATAGCGCTATGTTAAGAATAGCTGAACTTCCATTAACTGAAAAATTTTTAGAAATTGACTCAGATAATCTTTCAATACCTGTAATATTAAGTAGTTCTACTGATATGAGTATTCGTTTAAAAGCGGCCAACAAGTCTTTTATAAAAAATATAATTGGAGTAGATAGTTTATCAGCATTATATCAATCAGTTGATTTTTCTGGAAGTCAGTTAGACAATTCTAAAGAAACAATAAATTCTCTTAAAAACGATAAAGAATTACTTATGGCATTTTTTTACCAATTATCAAATGTTCAAATTTTTCCTTCAGAAAGATTAGATGTTATCTTAAAATTTTGGGATTATGCAATAGAAAACAATTTACAACAAATAGCCTATTCTTTGACATATAATATTATTTCAGCAATAGAACCATCTACTGAAAATGCAAAATATGGTTCAGAAATAGCAATTTCACATATTTATAATTCAGATTATGATAGTGCATTAAAGTGGATTAAATTTTTTGAAGGAACATCATCTGATTTAAAAAAGATACAAAAAGTAAAACTCCTATTAGATTTGAATAAATCTGATGATATTAACATATTATCTAAATATTTAGGTGATAACGAAAATGATTTTACAAAAGATTATTCAAATGAAATTGAAGAAATTATTTTTGTTATAAAGAAATTTCTTAATTTAGAAGATAATTTTGAATATGATTTAGATTATAATAATTTTTATGATAATAGGTTAATGCCAACAATATTTTTAAATTCAGAAATAAATAAATACATTGAAATAAATGATAGTTTAAATCTAATTTTAATTTTGATTGCGTCAATTGATAATAAGGAGTGGTATGAACTTCATCCTATGCATTTAGAAATGCTACTTAACGGATTAAATAATTATAAAAATTCAATTTTATTAAAATCAATTATTGTTGAAATTCTTCGAAATTATAAAATCATATAATGATAAAATATTTTGATTTTGAAAAAAAAATTGAATCTATAGAAAAAATAATTAATTCTAATAATTCAAATCAAGCTTTAAATGACAAAAATATTGATGAATTAATTTTAGAAAAAAAAAGAGAGTTTAAAAAAATCTATTCTAAGCTGACACCATGGCAAAAAGTACAAGTTGCTAGACATGGTGAAAGACCTCATGCAATAGATTATGTTAAAAATATATTTAGCAATATATTTTATTTACATGGAGATAAAAAATTTGCTGACGATAAAGCTGTTATTGGTGGATTTGGTAAAATTGATCAGTATTCAGTTATTTTTATTGGAACGGAAAAGGGCAATGATATGGAATCTCGAATAAAGCATAATTTTGGTATGGCACGGCCTGAAGGCTATAGAAAAGCTCAAAGATTAATGCAGATAGCAGAAAAATTTAAATTACCTATAGTGACATTTGTTGATACAGCAGGTGCTTTTCCAGGTAAAGATGCTGAGGAAAGAGGTCAATCTGAATCAATTGCTTCATCTATATTATTATCTTTGAAAATTAAAACACCTTTAATTTCTGTAATTATTGGTGAAGGTGGATCTGGCGGAGCAATAGGATTAGCAACTTCAGATATATCTTTAATGTTAGAGCACGCAATTTTTTCAGTTATTTCTCCAGAAGGATGTGCATCCATTTTATGGCGAAACACTGATTTTGCTCAAAAAGCTGCGGATTCTCTAAAATTAACTGCTCAAGATTGTAAAAATTTTAAAATTATTGATGAAATTATTCCTGAAATACCTGGTGGCGCTCATAGATTTCCAAAAGAACAGTCAACAAAAGTAAGTAATTATATAATTAAATATTTAGAAGAATTAAAAAAGATTAAAGTAGACTCATTAGTTAAAAAAAGAAACGAAAAGTACTTACATATTACTTCTAATATTTAACTGCCATGACAAGCTTTATACTTTTTTCCTGATCCACATGGGCATTTTTCATTTCTTCCAATTTTTTTTGATATTATTCTTCTTGGCTCCTCTTTTTTTTGTTCAGCATTATTAGCAACAAGTTCTAAATTAAATAATGTTTTTAGGACCTTTTCATTTTGATTAGATAACATTTCATCAAAATAATCAAATGATTCTTTTTTATACTCAAAAAAAGGATCTTTTCCCCCCATTGCCCTTAAATTTACACTACCTCTTAACATATCCATGGCAGCAAGATGTTCTCTCCAATCTTTATCTAACTGAAACAACATTACTTTTTTTTCTGCAAATTTTAGTAATTCATTTGAGTACTTATACTTTTTTTCATTATATTTTTGTTTAATTTGATCATGTAGTCTCTTTTTTATTTCATCTTCATCTACTCCCTCTTCATCAAACCATTCTTGAATAGGAAGATTTAAATTAAAGATTGTTTCCATTTTTTCTTTTAACAATGATCCATCCCATTCATGATTATATTTTTTTGGAGGTATAGTTAGTAAAATTATATCATTTATATAATCTTCAATCATATCTTCTATTATTTTTGATTGATCTTCAGTAGTTAAAATTTCATATCTATTTTGATATATAATTTTTCTTTGATCATTTAATATATCATCAAATTTTAGTATTTGTTTTCTCATATCATAATTGTGAGCCTCTACTTTTTGTTGAGCTTTTTCTAATGATCTGGTAATCAACGAATGAGTTATTACTTCGCCTTCTTTTAATCCTAATTTATTAAGAACATTCTCTAAAGTTTTTGAGCCAAAAATACGCATTAAATCATCTTCAAGAGATAAAAAAAATATACTTTCACCAATATCACCTTGTCTCCCGGAACGACCTCTCAATTGATTGTCAATTCTTCTACTTTCATGTCTTTCTGTTCCTATGACTAATAGTCCCCCAGCTTGGATTGCTGTTTGTTTTGATTTTTCATTGTCATTGCCTAGTTTTATATCAGTTCCTCTTCCAGCCATATTAGTTGAAATTGTTACATTGCCTGGAATACCAGCATCTAAAATAATTTCTGCTTCTTTTTCATGATGTTTTGCATTTAAAACTTTATGCTTTATATTTTCACCATCTAAAAATTTGGATATTAGTTCAGAATTTTCAACTGAAGTAGTTCCAATTAATATTGGTTGATTAATTTTATGTCTTTCTTTAACTAAATTAATAACTGCTGCATATTTTTCTTTTTTAGTCATATAAATTTGATCATTTCTATCTAGTCTATTTACTTTAATGTTAGGGGGGATTGCTGTTACTCCTAAATTATAAATTCCCTCAAATTCTGCAGCTTCAGTAAGTGCTGTTCCTGTCATGCCAGATAGTTTTTTATATGTTCTAAAAAAATTTTGATAAGTAATGGATGCAATTGTTTGATTTTCTTTTTGAATATTTAAATTTTCTTTTGCTTCTATTGCTTGATGTAATCCATCCCCATATCTCCTCCCTTCCATAGGTCTTCCACTTAACTCATCTATGATAATTATATTCTTATTTTTAATTATGTAGTCTCTATCTTTTAAAAATAGTTTTTGAGCTCTAAGACCTTGTATTAAATTATGATTTAATGACATGTTATCAAGATCTTGCAGTGTCCCTTCTTTTATTAAACCATTATCAATTAATAATTTTTCTGCAAATTCCATACCTTCATTTGTTAATAATATACTTTTAGTTTCTTCATTAATTTCATAATCATTTTTTTTAAATGATTTAACAATTTTGTTTATTATAGGAAAAATTTTTACAGATGTGTTTGTTTCCCCTGATATTACTAAAGGAGTTCTGGCTTCATCTACTAAAATACTATCAACTTCATCAACAATGGCAAAAGCATCTTTTCTGAAGCATAGGAGAGATTTATCACCTTTTAAATTATCTCTGAGATAATCAAATCCAATTTCGTTATTAGTAGCATAAACTATATCTTTGTTATATTCTCTTGGTCTATCTTCATAATTAGTTTCAGAATTTATACAACCTACTGTTAATCCTAAAAATGAATAAATTTTACCCATCCACTCTGAATCCCTTTTTGCTAGATAATCATTTACAGTCACTATATGTACTGATTTGTTATCTAGGCAGTTAAGATAAGCAGCTAATGTAGCAACAATAGTTTTACCCTCACCTGTTTTCATTTCAGCAATCTTACCTTCGTGTAAAACAATACCTCCAATAAGTTGAACGTCAAAATGCCTCATTTTTAAAGTTCTCTTTGATACTTCTCTTACTACTGCAAAAGCTTCTGGCAAAATACTTTCAAGACTATTGCCATTTTGTAATAATTTTTTAAAATAAGATGTTTTTTCTTTAATTTCATCATCTGTTAAGCTTGAAATTTCTATTTCAAATTTATTGATTTTTTCAACTGTAGACGAATATTTTTTTAAAGAATTTGCCCCAATTGATTTAAAGAGTTTATTAACAATATTAAGCATTTTATGTTAAAGGGCTGATATCATATGAAACAAAAGACTTCTACAAAGGATTTGGCTTTATCAAGCAATGAAAGATTATTTGAAGAAAGTAAATCTATTTTTAAGCCCAAAAAAAGTAAAAATATATCACCGATTAATCCTAAATTTTATACTTTTCATTCTGGCTTAAAAAATAGAAACAAAGATTTATTAATTGTATTATTTGAAAAATCAGTAAATGTTGCAAGTGTTTATTCAAAAACATCAACTCCTTCAGCGCCTATAATCTGGAATAGAAAAAATAATAATGGCAAATGTAAAGTATTAATTGTAAACTCTGGTAATGCCAATGCACATACTGGTAAAGAAGGCTTAAAAATAATTGATAAATATGCATTTGAAATATCTAAGCAATTTTTTTGTAATAAAAATGAAATATTAGTTTCTTCAACTGGAGTAATTGGTGAAATTTTTGATCCAAAATTAATTATTGATTGTATAAAAAAAATTAAAAAAACAAATAACACTGATTTAGTTTGCGCTGTTAAAGCAATTACCACAACAGATACATATTTAAAAACATCTATAGTAAAGGTGAAAATTAATAATAAAAATTTTCGCATTTATGGAATGGCCAAAGGTTCAGGTATGATTCAGCCAAATATGGGTACAATGCTTGCTTACATATTTATTGAATGTAATTTAAACAAAAAAAATTTAAATCAACTTATTAAAAAAAATTTAGAAGACACTTTTAATTCAATAAGTGTTGATAGTGATACTTCAACTAGTGATACTCTAATGTTATTTTCTTCTTCAAAAATAAAAATTAATATTAGAGATAAAAAAAACTTTAATAAAATATCTGAAGGAATCTTCAAAGTTATGAAAGATCTATCTTTACAAGTTATAAAAGATGGTGAAGGTTTATCTAAATTAATAAACATTAATATCATTGGTGCAAAAAATAAATATCAAGCAAAAAAAATTGCTTTTTCGATAGTTAATTCACCTCTTGTCAAAACTTCTATTAGTGGTGAGGATGCAAATTGGGGTAGAGTAATTATGGCAATAGGTAAAACCAATGAAAAGATCAAGCAGGAAAAAATAAAAATATATTATGGCAAATATTTGGTTTGTAGTGATGGAGGTCCATACAGAAAATGTAAAATACAAAAATTAAATAAATATATGAAAAATAAAAATATAAAAATTACAGTTGATCTTGGCATTGGTGAATGCTCTAGATCAGTTATTGGTAATGATTTAAATTATGAATACATAAGAATTAATGCTGATTATAGATCTTGATTAGTTTTAAAATACTCAATTTTTTCTATGTATTAACTGATTTTTATCGTAATTTATTAAATTATTTATAAAAAAAATTTTTTATCTTAATAACTGATAATTTTTTTTATTTATCATTTTAAAATACTCAATATATAACATGCAATAATAAATGAATGAAATTAATACTCAAATTGAAAATATTTTTGATGAAGAAATTAAATCTATAAATCATAAAATTACGGGTGTTCTTTTTTTGGAATTACTGAAATTTAAACTTATAGATAGAATTTTTAATATATTAAGTGAAAAAAATTTAAAAATTTTATCTTCATCAAAATTTGAATTTAAAAAAATAATTGAAGAAAAAATAATTAATGTAAGATTAGTTTTAACAAAAAATGGCATTTCATTGATAAATCAAAACATCGATAAAAGTACCTTATTTTTATCTATAGATGGTATTTTAAATCTTGGTATTTTGTTGAATAAAGAAAAAAAAATATTTAATAATTTAAGTATACTTCCAAAAATGGGTATTTGTCTTCCAACTAACACTATAATAAATTTAAAACTTAACAAAAATAAGTCATATTTTGAAATTACTATGTTAGAAAAACTAGATATTGAAAATAAAAAAAACTATACAATATAGATACTATGATTGTTTTTAATTTAAAATGTCAAACTTGTTCTTTAATATTTGAAGGTTGGTTTGACTCAAATAAAGATTTTGTAAAACAAAAAAAAAATAAAATAATTAATTGCCCTAGTTGTAATAGCCAATTTATTAAAAAAACTTTGGTCGCGCCTAATATATCTAAAAAAAGTAATTCTAAAGATAAAAATATTAAAAAATCACTAGCTACAAACATATCAAATTTAAAAAAAATTGTTGAAAAAAATTTTGATTATGTTGGTGATGAATTTACAAAAGAAGCAAAAAAAATTAAATATGGTGAAACTAAAGAAAGACCTATTTATGGCGAGGCAACTATTGAAGAAACTAAAGAATTAATAGATGAAGAAATAAATGTTGTACCTTTGCCATTTGCTCCTACAAAAAAGACAAATTAATTTTTTTTTGCTGAACAAAAATAATTAATATTTGTATTTTTTTTATTCAATTTCCATCTTTTGCTAAATGGATTATAAGTTAAACCACAAAGATTATTAATAATAAAATCTTCGTTTTTTAAACAATCAGTTAGTTCATCGGGTTTAATTAATTTACTATATTTATGAGTATTTTTTGGAATCCATTTTAAAATATTTTCTGCAATTTCAATTGCAAAAATTTTAGATAAAAAATTTCTATTAATAGTTGAAATAATTAATAGTCCATCTTTCAATAATAATTTTTTAATTTTTTTTACCAGCATCTCCCAATTTTCTAAATGTTCTAAAACTTCAAATATAATTATTAAATTATATTTTTTTTTATGATTTAATTTTTGTATATCTTCATAAATATAATTAATTTTAAGATTATTTATAAATGCATGTTTTTTTGCAATTTTAATGTTGTTTTTTACAAAATCAATTCCAGTTACTATGCCACCTTTCATTGCTAATGATTCAGTTATCAATCCTCCACCACAACCGATATCTAATATTTTAGAATTTTTGATTTTTTTTGGTTTATATTGATCAATTATATATTTCATTCTAATATGTCTAATTCTGTGAAGTAATTTAAATTTACCATTTTCAGACCACCATTCATTTGATAACTCTGTAAAATGTTCTAATTCTGAATTTTTTGATGGTATTTCAATCATATAGCTTGTGTGTTTAGTACAATAATAATATTACGCACATTTAATTAATTTAATAAGGTAGTCAATGAACTTAGTTGTTATGAAATTTGGAGGGACTTCTGTTGGAAATGTTGAAAAAATACAGAATGTAGCTAATATTGTTGAAAAGGAGTCAAAATTTAACAAAATTATAGTTGTTTTGTCTGCTATGTCTGGTGCAACTAATAATTTACAATCTTATTTAGATAAAATTGACTCAAAACCATCAGTAGAAAGTGATTTAGTATTAACATCTGGTGAACAAGTTACAGTTGGGATCTTATCAATTATATTAAAAAATAAAGGTATAAGAGCTCTACCACTTTTAGGATGGCAGCTTCCAATCATAACGGATGATATTCATGAAAAAGCAAAGATACTTAAAATAGATACAAATAATATAAAAAATTATTTTAAATCAAATGATGTTATCGTTTTAGCTGGATTTCAAGGTGTAAGCACTGATGGTTTTATTACTTCTTTAGGTAGGGGGGGGTCAGATACAACTGCTGTAGCTATAGCCAGCGCTATATCTGCTGATAGGTGTGATATCTATACAGATGTTGAAGGTGTTTATTCTGCTGATCCAAATATTGAACCAAAAGCTAAAAAAATTGACAAAGTTTCATTTGAAGAAATGCTAGAAATGTCATCAACTGGTGCTAAAGTTCTACACACACGTTCAGTTGAATTAGCTATGAAAAATAATTTACGTTTACAAGTATTATCTTCAATTACTAAAAAAGAAGGAACATTTGTATTAGATGAAAATGACATTATAGAGAAAGAAATAGTAAGTGGTGTTAGTCATAGCAAAAATGAATCAAAAATAACTATTTCAGGGATTTTAGATAAACCCGGTATTTCAGCAAAAATTTTTGGCTTAATGTCTGAAAATAATATTAATGTAGATATGATAGTGCAAAATATTTCTCAAGATGGTGTTTTGGCTAATATTACATATACTGTTGCAACGAAAGATTTAAATTTTGCTATGTTAATTTTAGAAAAAAATTTAAAAATTTTAAATTATAAATCTATTGATGCTAATGAAAAAGTTTCAAAAGTTTCTGTAATTGGAATGGGGATGATGTCCCAATCTGGCGTAGCTGAAAAAATGTTTAAAACATTGGCAAACAATTCAATTAATATTTTAGCAATTTCAACTTCTGAGATCAAAATTAGTGTTTTAATTGATGAAAAATATACAAATTTAGCTGTAAAATCCTTACATGAGGTTTATAAACTATAAATAATTATGAATACAATTTTAATTGGTGAAGTTATTAAAAAACAAAGATTATTAATTAAAATATCTATATCCAAAGTATCAGAGGAACTTCATATTCCAATATCAGTTATAGAAAATATAGAAAATAACGATATAGACAAAAGTATTGATATTGTATTTTTTTTGGGACATCTAAGATCTTATGCTAAATTTTTAGGTCTCGATGCAGAAGAAACTGTTAGAGATTTTAAAAAGCAAAATTTTTTACAACCAAAAAAATCGTCAGAAGTTTTACCTAAGCCAATTATATCAAATTTAGATATGTTGCCTTATGCAAAAATTTTTTCTTTAACTTCAATAGTTGGAATTTTTTTAGCTTTTTATTTTCTTTTCGTTGATAGTGATAATCTGTCAAAAGATTTTGCAATTACATCTGATATTCCTGAAAATTTAGAATCATTAGTTGAAAAAACACAAATTGAAATTGCTAAAAAAGAACAAATAATAAAACTTCAAAATGAACAAGATATTAAAAATAATAGAGATAAATCCTCAATTGATGCTTATGCTTACTCAAAAAATTCTGACTCATATATTGAAAATAAAATAGTTACTCTAAAATTTACAAATTCTACATGGATACAAGTGAGAGACACTAAAGATCAAATTGTATTAAGTAAGTTAATGTCAAATAGTGATCAATATTCATATGACCTAAATTCAAATTACTCAATTACCACTGGAAATGCTGGAAATGTATTAGTAGTTATAGACAATAAAGTCTTAGGCAAATTAGGAAAAATTGGAGAGGTTATTGATTCCATAGTTATTGATAATAATTTTAAAAATTAAATAAATGTTTAGATCCTATCAAAAAATAGATAGAAGAAAATCACGTGTAGTTAATATAGGTAATGTATTTGTAGGAGGAACACATCCTATATCTGTTCAAACTATGACAAATACACCAACAATCGATATTAAAAAAACTTTAAGTCAAATTAATAGATCTATAGATGTAGGTGCTGATATTGTTAGAGTATCAGTTCCAGATGAAGAGTCTACTAAAGCCCTTAAAATAATCACAAAAGAAAGTAGAGTGCCTATAGTTGCAGATATACATTTTCATTATAAAAGAGCTCTAGAAGCTGCTGATAATGGCGCAGCATGTTTAAGAATAAATCCAGGTAATATTGGTTCGATTGAAAAAATAAAAGAAGTTATAAGAGCAGCTAAAAATAATAATTGTTCAATTAGGATAGGTGTAAATTCAGGGAGTTTAGAAAAACAAATAATTGAAAAATTTTCTGAACCTAATCCAGAAGCTTTAGTTGAAAGTGCATTACTTAATATAAAAATTCTAGAGGATAATGATTTTTTTAATTTTAAAGTTAGTGTTAAGTCTTCAGATATATTTATGGCTGTTGTTGCTTATAAAAAATTAGCATCTATATGTGATTATCCTCTTCATTTAGGAATAACTGAAGCAGGAAGTAGAAGAACGGGATCAATAAAGTCTTCTATAGGCATTGGTAATCTTCTTTTAAACGGCATAGGAGATACTATTCGTGTTTCTTTATCAGATGAGCCTGAAGAAGAGGTTAGAGTGGGATACGAAATTCTTAAAAGTTTAGGTTTAAGAAATAGAGGTGTAAAAATTATTTCATGTCCATCTTGTGCGAGACAACAATTTCCAGTTATAGAAACAATCAAAAAATTAGAAGAGTCTCTTCAAGATATTAAAGAACCTATAACTGTATCTATAATTGGTTGTGTTGTTAATGGACCAGGAGAAGCAAAAATGACTAATATTGGTATAACTGGTGGTGGTAATAATACCCATATGGTCTACATAGATGGTAAAAAGTCACATAGAATTAAAGATGTTGATTTACCTATTTATTTAGAAAAAATAATAAGAGATAAATCTCAAAACTTGAAATATAAATCATAATATGAAAATTCAACCCATTAGAGGAACACATGATTTATTTGGAAATGAAATTAAGAAATATAATCAAATTAAAGAAGAAGTAAATTCAATAGCAAATAATTTTAATTTTTCTGAGTTGCAAACACCAATTTTTGAATCTTCAAATTTATTTTTTAAACCCTTAGGGGAACAAAGTGATGTTGTGTTAAAGGAAATGTATACTTTTGTTGATAGAGGAGGAGATTCATTAACACTTAGACCAGAATATACTACACCAATGATTAGAGCAGCAATTTTCAATAACTTACTTAATATACTTCCTTGTAAAGTTTTTGGAGTTGGTCCAATGTTTAGAAGAGAAAGGCCTCAAAAGGGAAGATATCGACAATTCAACCAAATAAACTTTGAAAATTTTGGAACTGAGAATCCTTTTGCTGATGTTGAAATTATTTTATTAGCTAAAAATCTACTAAGTAATTTATTACCAAAAATTGACATTAAATTACAAATAAATACTCTTGGTGACAGAAGCACACTTAAAAAATTTAAAAAAGAATTAACTAATTTTTTTAATAAAAATTCACAATTATTATCTAAAGAAAGTAAAAATAAAATTTTTACCAACCCTCTTAGGATACTAGATTCAAAAAATGAAGATGATAAAAAATTAATTTTACAAGCACCTGTGATAAAAGAATTTATTAATAGTAAAGCAGTTGATCATTATGACTCAGTTAAAAATTCACTAAATAACTTAAACATTGAGTATATTGAACAAAATTCATTAGTAAGAGGACTTGACTATTATTGTCATACTGTTTTTGAATTCAAAACTTCATCATTAGGTAGTCAGGACACTCTTATAGGAGGTGGAAGATACGATGGATTAATAAAAACATTAGGTGGAAAAGACCTACCTGGTGTTGGTTGGGCAGGCGGTATAGAAAGAATAGCTATGTTAATGGATGATGTAAAATTAAATACTTCATCTATTCATTTCGCCATTTTAGATGAAAAATTTAAAGATCATGCACTTGTTGCATATAATTTACTAAGTAAGAATAATTTCTCTGTTTATTGGAATTTCAAATATAATTTGAAAAAATCTTTATCAACCGCGAATTCTGCCCAAGCAATGTATTTGGTTATAATTGGAGAAGATGAGTTTAATAAAAAAAAATTTACAGTAAAAAATTTAAAATCTAGTGAGCAAACTTTAGAAGATATTGATAATATAATAAGTTTATTAAAATGATAAATTTTGAAAAACAGTTTTCAAATATTTTAAATAAATACAAAGAAATTGAAATATCATTAAATAAGCAAGAAGGGTTGAATACAGAAAGATTAGTTAAATTAAATAAAGAATATGCTGAATTGAAACCTATAGTTGATACAATATTAAATTATCAAAATAATAAGCAAGATATTAAAGAATTAACATCTCTTTTAACTGATAGTGATTCATCAATAAAACAAATGGCTGAAGAAGAATTAATTGATAAAAAAAATAATATGAAAACTATAGAAAATAATCTAACACGTTTATTAATTCCTAAAGATGAAAATGATAAAAAAAATTCCATTTTAGAAATCAGAGCAGGAACCGGAGGAGATGAGGCATCTTTGTTTGCTGCAGATTTACTTTCAATGTATCAGAAATATGCTGATATAAATGATTGGAAGTTTGAGATTTTGTCAATTTCAGAAACAGGATTAAAAGGAATTAAGGAAGCAATTTGTAACATTTCCGGATATAATGTTTTTTCTAAGTTAAAATTTGAATCTGGAGTTCATAGAGTGCAAAGAGTTCCTTCAACTGAAAGCAGTGGGAGAGTTCATACATCTGCAGCTACTGTAGCAGTTTTACCTGAAGCTGAAGAAGTTGATATTAAAGTAGAAGATAAAGATTTGAGAATTGATGTCTTTAGATCTAGTGGACCAGGTGGCCAATCAGTAAATACAACTGACAGTGCTGTAAGAATTACACATATCCCAACAGGAATCGTAGTGTCTCAGCAAGATGAAAAATCACAGCATAAAAATAAATCAAAAGCTCTTAAAATTCTTAGATCTAGAATTTTAGATAATGAAATTAAAGAAAAAAATCAACAAAGATCTAAAGAAAGAAAAAGCCAAGTTGGTTCAGGGGATCGTTCAGAAAGAATAAGAACTTATAATTTTCCTCAAGGTAGAATTTCTGACCATAGAATTAATTTAACCCTGTACAATTTAAATGAAATTTTAGAAGGTAAGTTGGATGATATAATTAATCCTCTTACGACAAATGAAGAAACTACTAAACTTTCTGAACTAAGTAATGAATAATTTTATTTACGAAAATTTAAAAAAATTAAAATTAAAAAAATTTCTTACACCAGAATTAGATCTAAGAATTTTATTAAATAATTCAAAAAAAATAAAAAAAGAATTATTTTTGTCTAATTTTGATCAAAAGGATATTAATTTAAAAAAATTAAATTTTTTTATTAAAAAAAGGTTACAAAATCAACCTATTTCTAAAATATTAAAGAAAAAAAACTTTTGGAAATATGAATTTTTTGTTAATAAAAATGTTTTAGATCCCAGACCAGAGTCAGAATTAATAATTGAAGAAAGTTTATCAGCAATAAAAGATAAAAACAAAAAAATTAACATCTTAGATATTGGTACAGGCAGTGGTTGTTTATCAGTTTGTTTAGCTAATGAATTTATTAATTCTACAATTTTAGGAATTGATATTTCACAAAAGGCAATTAATGTCGCAAAAAAAAATGTTGAATTACATTCTAAATATAAAAATATAATTTTAAAAAAAGCTGATATTAATATTATTAAAAATCAATTTGATTTGATTGTTTCCAACCCACCTTATTTATCGGAAGAAGAATATCGCAATACTTCAATTGAAATTAAAAAATATGAACCAAAAATTGCATTTATTGGTGGAAAAGATGGTTTAAAATTTTATAGAGTTTTTTCTAAAAAATTACCAAATTTACTTAAGCACAATGGTTTATTATTAATAGAAATTGGAGAAAATCAGCTTTTATGTTGTAAGCAGATCTTTAAAAATTGTGGCTTAAAATTAATAAAAATTACAAAAGATTATGCAAAAAAAGATAGAATCTTGATTTTTTCAAAGATATAGGTTGATTAAAATTTTTGATTATATAGAAGGTATTAATATTGAAAACTAATATAGTTTTATAGTTTTACACTAAATTTTAAAAGAACATGTATAATAAAAAAAACGGAAGAGTTACGTTTAAGTCTAATAGACGATCGGGATTTAAGAGGTCTAGTAATTATTCTAATCCTAAATTTCGTAATAAAGGCAATGTTACGCAACAATACAACAAATATTTAAAACTGGGAAAAGAAGCTTTTACTTCAGGGGATCGAATTCAATCTGAATATTATTATCAGTTTACAGATCATTATTATAGATTAATGGTTGAAATGGGTATTAACTTTGAAGATAGTGAATCAATATCAAATTCTAAATCTGATACTGAAAAATTAAATGAAAAAGTTATCAATTCAAAAAATGAATCTGTAGATAGTAATATCAAAGAAGAAGTCCAACCAGACGATCAAAATGATCAAGAAAATGAAGATGAGTCAATTGAATCAATACCATTTATTGCAGAGCCCGCAAAAAAGAAAAGAGTTAGATCTACTAAATAAACTATTCATAAAGTGCATTTAGATGATTTGCATAAATTATTTTATAATCCTTTAGAAATCTTTTATATTCTTCACCTTTTAGTTTTTTGCCTGATGGTAAATTTAATTTTAATGGATTTATCTGTTTGTTTTGAAAAATTATTTCATAATGTAAATGAGGACCTGTAGATCTGCCAGTACTACCAACAAATCCAATTATGTCTCCTTGATTTACTCTAGCACCTTTTGTTATACCTTTGTTAAAACTTGATAAATGTGCATATGCTGTTTTGTACTCATTGTTATGTCTTATTCTTATATAATTTCCATACCCACCATTTCTACCCACAAATTCAATAACTCCATTACCACCAGCGTATATAGGGGTCCCTGTCGGTGCTGCAAAATCAATACCTCTGTGCATTTTATTATAACCTAATATTGGATGTTTTCTCATTCCATAAGAAGATGAGAGTCTAGCACCATCTATAGGTGTTTTCAAAATTGATTTTTTTACATTTTCACCTTTTTTGTTAAAGTAATCTATATAACCATCATCAGTTTTAAATTTGAAATATTCAATATTTTTTTTGTTAATTGAAATTAATGAATAATTTATATCTCCAAAAATTATTTCTTCTTTTCCTTCAATATTTATTACATCATATGAAATAGAGACTTTAGTATTTATTTTTATATCACGTTGAAAATCTAAATCGAAACTATAAAGCTTAATTAATTTTATTAATATATCTATTGGAATTTCATTTTTTATACCATCCAAGTATAAAGAATTTTTTATAATATATTCCTTAGATTGAATTTCTTTTTGCTCTTTTAATTGAATTTTATTTACAGTTATTCTATCTAATAAATGTATTTCTAAATTATTTTTTTTATCAATTTCAAATATAATTTTTTCTATTTTATTTTGATTATTTTCTAAAAAATAAATTTTTTGACCAACTTTTAATTTTTTTAAATCATAAACTTTTTGTACTGCATTTGATATTTCAATAATAATTTGTGCTGAACTAAAATATTTATTTAAAATTGAAAAGAAAGTTTGATTTTTTTTAACTTCTATTTCTATAATATTTAATTTTAATTTATTATTAATTTTTTCTTCAACTACAGGATTATCTTTAGAAATTTTAAAATTTTCTGTAGAAACTTTTTTATTTAATTTACTAATATTATTTTTTGGATTCTCCGATATATTATTTTTAATATTTATATAATTTAATTCAAAATATGTATTAAAAAAAAAATAAAAACCTGATGATAAGAAAAACAAAAAACTAATTAATTTGATAGATTGATTCACAATATCAGAAATATTTAGATTTAAAATAAATTAATGGATCAGTATTATTTTTATATTTAACAAAAACTACTTCACAAATAAAAATTATGTGATCCCCCTGAGAAATTAATTTTGTTTTTTTGCACTCTAAATTAACAATACTATTTTTAATAATAGGAGTATTTAAATAACCTAGTTCAAAAAATTTTTTATTTGATTTTACATTTTTTTTAGCAAATATAACTGACATTTTTTTTTGTTTCTTGCTTAAAATATTTACACTAAAAAAATTAGATTTTTTATAACTATTTAATGATGATGATTTTTTATTTAGAGAAAATAAAATTAATGGTGGTGATAATGATAGCGCAGAAAATGAATTAATTGTTTTACCAATATAATTATTTTTTTCATTAATACCTATAATAGTAATACCTGTTGGAAACATACTTAATGCTTTTTTAAATATTTTTGAATTAATTTTTTTCATATTTTTTTTTGCATTATAA